>Ga0056906_1000094_pt1 | contig 99343 bp, 76 predicted proteins | sample EBPBio122009_DNA_FD_55045 | JGI IMG/M metagenome (GOLD analysis project Ga0056906, IMG submission 55045) | Wastewater treatment Type I Accumulibacter community from EBPR Bioreactor in Madison, WI, USA - Reactor 1_2/2/2009_ DNA | ecosystem: Engineered > Bioreactor > EBPR > Anaerobic-Aerobic >...
CCGTGAAGACGACGTTGACGCGGTCGCTGCCGCTGCCCGCTCCGTCGCCCTCGGTGACGACGTCGCCGGCGACATCGACGACGTAGGTGTCGTCGCCGTCGCCGCCAAGAAGACTGTCGTTCCCGGCGCCGCCATCAAGGGTATCGTTTCCTTCGTTGCCGGCCAGCCAGTTGGCGCCGCTGGAGCCCAGAACGAAATCGCTGCGCGCCGAGCCGAAGATGTTCTCGATGCTGTTCAGGCTATCGGTGTCCCCGAACGAATCGCGCGCCATCAGGCTGCCGACCGTAACGCCACTGCCGTAGCCTGTGACTCCATTGACCGTGATACTGCTCGCGGAAAGGTTGACGATTGCGCCGTAGATTCCGCCATCCGTACCATCGGAATCGTTGTCATAGGCAGCCGTATCGGCAAAAGCGCCGCCGACGATGGTGTCGTTGCCATCGGCGCCGTCGAGCCATCCGCTCCTGTCGTCCCGGCCGCGAATGTAGTCGTCTTTCTCCGAACCTTCGATGGCAAGTTGTCCCGCCCCGAGAACGAACGAGTCCGTGAACCCGAAGCCATCACGGGCTGTCTTGCTGGCTAGCGTTACCCCGTTAGCGGTAATGCTGCCGTTGCTCAGGTTGACGATGATGCCCTGCGGCGTATCCCAGTATTGGGCCCAGACCCACGAAGCGGGGTCCGCTCCTCCCACGATGGTGTCATTGCCTCGACCACCCCGGAAGCCGATGAAGCCCGTCGTCCGCCCGGCGAAGAACACGTCGCCGTAATCCGACCCTACCACCCCATCCTCGATGCTGGTCAGCATGGTCTCGGTTACACCGTCGGCGTGCAGCACGTTCCCATCCGCCAGTGGGTGACCCAGGACATCCTGCGTCGTGCCGCTGAGATTGACAGCCACGCCAGCGGCTTCCTGGTAAAAGGTCGCCTCATCTTGCCCTGCGCCGCCATCGACTACGCTGTCACCCTTGAGCACGTGCAGTTCGTCATTTCCGGCGTCTCCATAAAGCGCATCGATGCCCGGGCCGCCGCTGAGTTCGTCATCGCCCTCGCCCCCGAAGAGCGTGTCATCGCCTTCGTTCCCGAAGATCAGGTCGTCGCCACCGCCCCCATTGATGACTTCGCCAGACGACGTTCCGATGAGGACATCGTTGCCTACGGTACCGGTCAGAAGGTTGGAGAAGGAGAAGGAGTACAGCGCGCTGCCATCGGCGAACGCCAGGGTTTCGATGATCGGGGCGCCGAGGAACTGATTCGTGACCGTGAGTTGCCCCTGTCCATTGAAGTCGATGACCAGGTCGTCGCCACTGCGGTAGAAGTTCCACCCGCTGTAGAGGTGCAGAGGGTCGGCAAGCTCGATCGTATCTGCGCCGCCGGTGTCGGAAATGACATCGTTGCCCGATCCCAGGCTGTACCGATAAATGTCATTTCCCAGCCCGCCGTTGAGGGCGTCATCAACGCTTCCTGCACTGCCGACCAGCGTGTCATTACCATCTGTCCCGTTGAAGATTGCCATGGCGAGTTCCTTTACGCGAAAACGATGATTTGCGGGAGTAGGGGCTTGTTACCATTCACGATCAGAGGGTAATCATAAGGCCATGTGCAGGCGGGCAGGGGATCAAAAAGCAAGAAAAAACCGCCCGCAGGCGGTTTTTTCTTGCGGCACAACGTGCCTTTTTCGGTCCTGTAGGCGAAGCTCTCGCCGTGACGTGGCCGTGACGGGTGCCGTCTTGCGGCAACCGCCTAGAGATTGGCCGAACGCCACCAGTTGCTGAAATCCCTCCGCAGAACGGCCTGCGAGAGCATCGGGTAATGGACGAGTTCACTGCCGATTCCCAGGTAGAAGCCGTTCTTGACCATTCGATACGGGAATTCGAGCGAGTGCACGCGGTGCACGAGCTTGTTCTGCTTCGACACCGGCCGCAGTTCCAGTAAGGCCTCGCGCAGGTGTTGCAGGAAGGAGTACGGCAGGTCGCCCTCCTGGCCGTTCGCCGGATCGCGCGCCAGGGGGCCGAGTCCGAGTTCGACAAAGCACATCCCGGGGAAGCGGAAGAACTTCGATGGCTTGGTGGTCACGTCGGCGTAGTAGGTTGCCGGGTCAAGGATGCTGACCACCAAGCTGTTGATGGGTGCCAGATCCTGGTACATGTGCAGTTCGGGTTCCGGTTTCGGCAGCCCGTTGCCACGGCTCAGACCCAACGTCGCGCCCATCGCGGTGGTCAGGTAAAGCTGGCCGATGGCATTCATCGTCAGGTGCTCCATCACCCGATACATCGAGATGTATACGGAGTTCTTGGGCGTGCCATCGGCCTTCGCCGCACAACGCGCATAGGCACCGTCGATATCGAAGTACTCGTGGCGGAAGGAGGGGTCGATCTCGAAGAACAGCGCCTGACCCTTCGACTTGAACTTGTGGCCCGTCGCGTAGTATTGCCCGAACCGCTCCGGCGGCAGCATGGAGGCGATCAGTGCTTCCGGAATCAGCGAGAAGTAAAGATGCATGGACATGGTTGAATCTCCCTGGAAATAGTCGACTTGGTTCGACATTCGTCATGTTCGGCGCGGCGGCGACTGCCCGGGGCGTTGTTGCGCCCTGGGCAGCGTCGGCGCGCGGATGCGGCGGACTGCCTGATGTTATCCATTCTCCTTCTTGGCGAGGATTCGCATCCCGTAAAAGCTGCGGAAGACGAAGACCAGATTCACGGCCAGGAACAGCGCCGCCAGAGCATAGACGAGTACCTGCTGCCCCTGCACCTCAAGTCCTACCGCCATCTCGACCGCCAGCAAGCCGAACAGCGTCGTGAACTTGATGATCGGGTTCATGGCCACCGAGGCGGTGTCCTTGAACGGGTCACCGACGGTGTCGCCAACCACCGAGGCATTGTGCAGGTCCGTTCCCTTGGCGTGCATTTCGGTCTCCACGATCTTCTTCGCATTGTCCCACGCGCCACCGGCGTTGGCCATGAAAACGGCCTGGTAAAGACCGATGATGGCCAGCGAAATCAGGTAACCGATGAAGAAGAAGGGTTCGATGAAGGCGCAGGCCAGGGTGCCGAAAAACACCGCCATGAAGATGTTGAACATGCCTTTCTGCGCGTAGATGGTGCAGATCTCGACGACCTTCTTGCTGTCCTTCTGCGACGCCTTGACCACCTCATCGAGCCGGATGTGCGTGCTGATGAACTCGACCGCACGGTAGGCACCGGTCGACACGGCCTGTGTGCTGGCGCCCGAGAACCAGAAGATGGTTGCCCCGCCGGCGATCAGGCCGAGCAGGAAAGGCGGATGCAGCAGCGACAGCTTGTCCAGATTGTCCGTCAGGCCGGCGGTGAGCAGCATGACAATGGAAAAAACCATGGTCGTCGCGCCGACTACCGCGGTGCCGATCAGCACGGGCTTGGCCGTTGCCTTGAACGTGTTGCCGGCGCCGTCGTTCTCTTCGAGCAGGAACTTGGCGGAACGAAAGTCGAGATCGAAACCGAAGTCCCTCTTGACTTCCGCCTGGATGCCGGGCACCTGTTCGATCATCGACAGTTCGTAAACCGACTGCGCGTTGTCGGTGACCGGCCCGTAGCTGTCTACCGCAATCGTCACCGGTCCCATCCCCAGGAAGCCGAAGGCGACCAGACCGAACGAGAAGACCGCGGCCATCATCGCTGCCTTGGCGTCGTCCGGATTGATCACCGCCGTCAGGTCGAACTGCGACACGACGTAGGCGCCGGACATCAGGCCGACGATGATGACGCCGATCCAGAACGCGGAGAAGTAGCCGGCGACGATGCCGGACAGGATGTTGAGGCTGGCGCCGCCTGCCTCCGACGCCGTGACCACTTCGCGTACGTGCCGCGAGTTGGTCGACGTGAACACCTTCACGACTTCGGGAATGATCGCGCCGGCGAGCGTGCCGAGCGTGATGATCAGCGAAAGCTGCCACCAGAGGTTGCTGTATGGCTTCCCGTCGAGGGCGAAGCTTCCCATCAGCAGATACGAGACGATGAAGGTGATGACCACGGAAACCACCGAAGTGATCCAGACCAGCGAGGTCAGCGGCGCCTCGAAATTGAAGCGCTGCTTGTTGCCATAGCGGCGCCGCGCGACCATCTGATTGCCGAGATACGAGATGCCCGAGGCGACGATCATCATCACCCGCATGACAAACAGCCAGACCAGTAACTGCACCTGGACGGCCGCTTCGGGTACCGCGAGCATGATGAAGCTGATCAGCGCCACGCCGGTGACGCCGTAGGTCTCGAAGCCGTCGGCCGTCGGGCCCACCGAGTCGCCGGCGTTGTCGCCGGCACAGTCGGCGATTACCCCGGGGTTGCGCGCATCGTCCTCCTGGATGCCGAATTCGATCTTCATCAGATCGGAACCGATGTCGGCGATCTTCGTGAAGATGCCGCCGGCGATACGCAGCGCCGCGGCGCCCAGCGACTCGCCGATGGCAAAGCCGATGAAGCACTTGCCGGCCAGGGCCGCCGGGACGAACAGCATGATGCAGAGCATGATCAGCAGTTCGGTCGAGATCAACAGCATGCCGATCGAGATTCCCGACTTGATCGGTATGGCGTAGACCGGATAGGGCTTGGCAGCCAGCGACGCGAATGCCGTGCGGCTGTTGGCCAGGGTGTTGATGCGTATGCCGAACCAGGCCACTCCGAACGAGCCGGCGATGCCGACCAGGGAGAAGGCCAGGATCATCGCCACGTCGGGGACGGGAAGCTCCTGGACGACATAGAAGTAGCCGATCATGATCACCGCGGTGAAGGCTTCCAGGATCAGCAGGAACTTGCCCTGCGTGAGCATGTAGGTCTTGCAGGTTTCGTAGATCAGTTCGCTGACTTCGGCCATCGAGCGATGTACCGGCAGGCGCTGAATCTGGCTGTAGATGACGGCGCCGAAGACCAGGCCGCCGAGGGAAACCAGCAGTCCCCAGGACAGGAGGGTCCATCCGGAGATCCCACCGAGGAATGTCACCAGGGAGACATCGCCAAGGTCGGGTAGAACGAGATTGGCCTCGGAGACGTGCTCCGTGGCCGCGAGCGCTGGCAAGGTCGCGGTGCCGATGGCAAAGATGAATGCCAGCAGCAGGTGACGGGCCAGGGAGCGCCATGGTGGCGCCAACGCAGAGTAACTGAAGGTCATTGGTTTTCTCCTTGAAAAAGAGTCGAAATCGTCTCGGTGGCTGCCGCCGAAGTCCGCGCACGGCAGACGGAAGCAGTGGAAATCCACTGGCGCCCCTTGGCCAGCCTATCCAGCCACCTTGCAAGTGTCAACGGTGCTAAAAAGCAAGTCTCGTGCCCGCAGCCCTTGGTCAGCTGAGTAGCGCATTGGTGAGGCGGCGCCGCGCTCCTCGCCGGCCAGGGGGGCAACGCATGCGGCCGAGACGCCAGCCGTCGTTGTCCTCTGACCGGCTTCCGGTGGTATGTCGAGCCGCCACCGCGACATGCCACCAAGCCGCGCCATTGCTGGCGCCGAGCCCATGACCAAGGCCGCTTCGCGGCGCATGGCGGGCATCGAGATGATGTGGCCTGGGCAGCCGTTGCGATGCCCGGCTCTCAGCTGATCACACCTTCTGTAATGAAAACGATAGAATCCAGACCGCAACCCAAAACGCCGCATTGCTTCACCGGAACCCTCCGCATTTTGTGGCGAGGGTACGTTTCCCGACAATTCATTATTTGAGAAAGCACACAACCATGACGATACATCTTTACTTCTCGCTGATTCCCGAGGCGCTGATCGCCTCGATGCTGAGCCCGGAGGAGTTCGGGCAATATTATTCGACCGGGCACCAGTTCAAGTCGAAGGGGCAGGCGATCTTCTTCGAGGTCGACCCCACCTTCCGCCACGAGTTTTTCAACATCGACGAGGGCTTCAAGCGCTGCACCCCACATCCCGACGGCACGCCGAAAAACTCGGTCTATATCTCGGTCTACCGCGTGCTCGAGCACATCCCGGTGAGCGCCCTCGGTAAGCTGTATCTGAGCACCGCCTATGGTCACACCCTGGCATTGAGCCAGGCCGACGCGCTACCGGCGAAAGACAGGGGCCTGCACATGTATCAGGACCTGACGCCGATCAACAGCCTGGTAGTGAGCGCCCAGGATCCGCAGACTTACTATTCGAGCATCACCAGCCAGCCAGCCAAGTTCATTCGCTTCCCCGGGCTGTGTTTCGTCGAGCTGGGGCTGGGCTCGCTGGCGACCGATCCCGCGAATGGTGCGGTTGGCGATCTGCCGTACTCGTTCATGCACCACCTGCGGGAGGCGTTGCTGGAAGTGGACCCGACCGGCAAGCAGAGCAAACTGGTGCATCGCGTGCATTCACTGGACTTCCCATATCGCATGGTCAAAAGCGGTTTCTATACGGGTAACGGCCCCGATCTGGCGTTTTACCCGATGCCGTCGCACGAGGTCTTGCGTCGCGATCACAACAGTTGGTGGCGTTCGGCCAACATGTAAGCTTCTTCCGCAAGGCGCCGCCGGCGAGGCCGTTTTCGGCGGCGGCTCCTTGTACGTCATTGCGCAGCCTGGGTCCCGGCTACCCGGCGTCAGACTCGTCGGACAGCGCCAGTTCTCCCTGGCGGGGTGGCTGTTCAGTCGCTGCGCCCTCTAGCGTCGACAGGGCGGTAACGCGCACACCGAGCAGGCGGATCCTGCGCTCCAGGCGGACACGGCGCACGCATTCGCCGGCAGCGCGGCGGATCACTTGCGCATCGGCGGTGGCGCTGGCGAGCGTCAGGTCGCGCGTGAGCGTCTGGAAGTCGGCGAAGCGCAGCTTGATGCCGATCGTGCGGCCGACGTAGCCCTTGCGCCGCAAATCCTCGGCGACACGCGTGCACAGGTCGGTGAAGATTTCGCTCAGTGCCGCGCGATCGTCGCGCGCATGCAGGTCGCGTTCGAAGGTCGTCTCGCGACTGATCGACTTCGGCTCGGAGGAAGTGACCAGGATGCGATCGTCGATGCCGTTGGCCGCAGCGAGCAGCCACGCGCCGTACGACCGACCGAAGTGTTGCTGCAGGCTGGCGCTTTCCGCCTGCGCCAGTTCGCCGATCGTGTGGATCCCCAGCACGGCGAGCCGGTCACTCGCTTTCGGGCCGATGCCGTTGATCTTGCGGACCGGCAAAGGCCAGATCCGCCGCGCCAGATCGTCGGCGCCGAGCAGGGTCAGGCCGTCCGGTTTGTCGAGGTCGGAACCGATCTTGGCGAGCAGTTTGTTGGCGGCGATGCCGATCGAGCACGACAGCCCGGTCGCCGCGCGCACGGCGTCCTTGATGCGCTGCGCGAGAGGTCGGGTCGGCTCCGGCAGTTCGCTCAGATCGACGTAGATTTCGTCGATGCCGCGGTCTTCGATCTGCGGGGCGATGGCCGCGACAGCCGCCTTGAACAGGCGCGAGTAGTGGCGATAGGCGGCAAAATCGACCGGCAGCAGGATCGCCTCGGGCGCCAGTCTGGCGGCTTTCATGATTCCCATCGCCGAGAATGCGCCAAGCGCGCGCGCTTCGTAGGTGGCGGTGGTGATCACGCCGCGACCGGCGTAGTCGCGCAGGCGGGCGAAGCGGCGGCTGCCATCGGCGAGCAGGACCGGTTGCTGGTCGCTGCGACCGCCGATCACCACCGGCTGTCCGCGCAATTCCGGGTAGCGCAACAACTCGACCGAGGCGTAGAAGGCGTCCATGTCGAGGTGGGCGATGCGCCGTGGCGGAGGGTTCACCCTTGCCTCCCGGGCGTCTGTTTCAGTACAGCAGGAATTCCTTGCGCTCCTGCTCCCAGGCTCCCTCGTCGGCCCGGCTGAGCGCGTCGAGGTCGGCCGGCGTCGCCGTCGGATCATCGACCCATTCGCGCAACAGCGGCGAGCCGTTGATCAGGTCGATTGCCAGCCGCTCGAACTCGTATTCGTAGGCGAAGTCGCGCCACAGCGGGTAGTCCGGCTGGAGTTGCCGAAGCGCCTTGAACGCCAGGCTCTGCAGGCGCCACGGGCGAAACGCGGTATGCCCGTAGTGGGCATCCTCGACATGAATCTGAATCCCGTTGCACAAGCGGCCCGCGTGTTTGTGGAAGGTCGGCTCGAACCAGCATTCGCGCAGCCGGCAGCCGTCCAGCCAGTCCGGAGCGAGCTCGTGCATGCGTGCAATGAGCCGGCTGGCGTCGAGGTCCGGTGCACCGAAAAGCTCGAGCGGGCGCGTCGTGCCGCGGCCTTCGGAGAGCGTGCTGCCTTCGAGCATGACCGTGCCGGCGTAGCAGCGTGCCATCGACACATTCGCTGCGTTCGGGCTCGGGTTGATCCAGGCGCGCTCGCCGAGCGGCCAGCCGTAACCGGGCGCCGCGTCGGGATTCCAGCCGTGCATGCGGACCACCGTGCAATCGACGTCAAGGCCGAGCGTGTTGATGAACCAGCACGCCAGTTCACCCATCGTCAGGCCGTGTCGCATCGGCAGTGGGCCGGCGCCGACGAAGCTTTCCCAACCCGGCCGCAGCCGCAACCCCTCGACTGGTCTTCCCGCCGGGTTGGGGCGGTCGAGGATCCATACCGCCTTGCCGTGCCGCGTGGCGGCCTCGAGCAGGTAGCGCAGGGTCGTGATGAAGGTGTAGATGCGGCAGCCGAGATCCTGCAGATCGACGAGCAGCACGTCGCAGCTGGCCAGCATGGACGGCGTCGGTCGGCGCACCGTGCCGTAGAGGCTGAACACGGGGATGCCGTGTACCGGATCGAGGAAGTCCGGCGACTCGACCATGTTGTCCTGCTTGTCGCCGCGCAATCCGTGCTGGGGGCCGAAGGCGGCGCTCAGCTGCAGATCGGGGAGGGCCGCCAGGGCGTCGATGGCGTGCGTCAGGTCGGCGGTGACCGACGCCGGGTGCGCGACCAGGGCGATGCGGCGGCCGCGCAGCGGCCGGCGCAGGTCCGGGTCGGCGAGCAGGCGGTCAAGTCCGGACTGCAGGACGGGCATTGGCGTTTCCTTCAGGCAAAGGCTGGCGGTGGTGCCAGTTCGAGGGCAAAACCAGCACGCTGGTGAAAGTCGGGCAGGGCCACCGGGTGGTGGAGCGCCCAGTAGCTGTGGCTGCCGTCGATGGTGTCGATGGCTTCGACGACGGCCGACAGCGCGATCTGCAGCGTCGCGTTCCCGGAAGTCGGTGGCAGGCACTCATGGGCAAGGACTGCCTCGAGTTCGAGCCGGCCGGCGGTCAGCGTCGCCCGCATCTGCGGTGGCGTGCACAGGGCTCGCGTCGTGTCGCGCTCACGGTACCCGGAGAAGGCGTAGGCAGCCCATTGGCCGGACGGCGAGAAGTTGAACTCGTGGTAGGCGGTTTCCCCGGCGACGCCGACGAATGCCTCGAAACAGGTATGTTCCCACAGCCCGTCGGCGCTGCCGGATGTCTCGGGTGCCGGGATCAGCAGGCGGGCCATGTCGCCGCGCAGACAGTAGGCCAGGTGAAGACCGCCGTCGGCAGAGCGCGCGGCGTGCACCTCGATCAGGCGCACCACGGGCGCCGGCGTGCGTGGGTGACGGACGAGGGTTACTGTAGACTGGCTGGGGAGCATCGGGTGGAGTCCGGCGTTGCGGGGGAGGCGATCGTGGATTCTAGCGTCTTCGACGGTGTTGTCGCTGCACCTTGTGGTCGATCGGTTCGCCTGTTTGGCGCACGCCGTCGCCGGTGCCGCGCCGAGCTCGCGTGGCGCCGCCTGTTGGCGGTCCGCATCGGCGAAATCAGCACGCCGCCAACCCGTTCCATTGGCAAAGAACGCGCTTGGCGTAGGCGAGCAGGATCCACAGCCAGAACACCAGGAAGAAGGCCAGCACGGGTAGGTGCCGATCGAGGATCGCCGTCGGCGCCAACCAGCGCGTGAGCCGGATCACCGGCCGGGTGACGACCTGGAACAGCCGGTAGATCGGATTGCTTGCGCGTCGGGCGCCGGCGAGCAGGCCGACGGCTCCCTGTCCGAGCAGCGACAGGAGGGCGACCTCGACCAGCGTTCGGACGATCGAGACGAGGAACAAGTCGGGGTGGTTCATGGGCTCGGCGCGGGGGAGTCACCGCCGTGCTGGTGTGCGCTCGGCGCGCGTGCGCGCCGGCCGTGCGACCCGAAGTGATGGTGGAGTGCGCGGCGCGCGGGCTTGATCGGCGTCACGGCCTCGGGCTCCAGTCGCTCAGTAGCCAAGCCGCCGTGGCAACCAGGTTGCCAGCTCCGGCACGGCGGCCACAGACAGTAGCGCGAGCAGCATCGCGGCGACCATCCAGCTCACCCAGCGCACTGTCGACTCGATGCTGACACCGGCGATGCGGCTGGTGACCATAAGGTTGACTGCCATCGGCGGCGTAAACTGGCCGATCGCCAGGTTCATCGTCATCAACACGCCGAACCACACCGGGTCCCAGTTGAAGGTGCGCATGATCGGCAACAGAATGGGCAGGAAGACGAGGAAGATCGAGATCGCATCGAGCAGCATGCCGGCGATCAGCAGCATCAGCATGATCATCACCAGCATCATCGTCTCGTCGTCGGTGAAGCCCAGCAGCAAGTGCGCGAACGCGTCGAAGGCGCCGAGCGTCGAACCGGCGTGCGCGAAGACGCTGGCCAGGGCAATGATGAGCATGACCACGGCGGCGATTTCCGCCGACTCGACGAGCACCTGGTACACCAGGCGCAGGGTCAGTGTGCGGTAAACGAAGAAGCCGACGCAGAGGCCGTAGAAGGCGGCAACCACGGCTGCCTCGGTGGGCGTGAACAGGCCGAGGCGCAGGCCGCCGAGAATGATCACGGGAGCGATCAGCCCCCACACCGCCTCGCGAAAGGTCTGCCAGAGGCTGGCCTCGCTGGCCCTGCTCTCGGCTCCCCAGCCTTCACGGATCGAGAAGTACAGTACCGGGATCAGCAAGGAGAGGCCGGCCAGCACGCCGGGAATCAGCCCGGCCGCGAAGAGCGCCGGCATCGATGCCTGCGGCACGAGGATGTTGTAGACGATGAAGGCCAGCGACGGCGGGATGAGGATCGCCGTGGACCCGGCGGCGGCGATCAGGCTGGCCGAGAACTCGCGCGGATAACCCTGCGCGGCCATGCCAGGAATCATCACCATGGCCACCGCCGCGGCATCGGCCGGACCGGACCCGGAAATGCCGCCGAGGAACATGCACACCAGCACGGCGACGATCGCCGGGCCGCCGGCGCGCTGGCCGACCAGCGCCGAAACGAAGCGGACCAGCCGCTCGGCAACTCCCGCGCGCTCGAAGATCATGCCGGCGAGGATGAACACCGGCAGCGCCAGTAGCGGGTACCTGGCGATCCCGGTATACACGTTGGTCGGCACCGACATGATGCCGAGTCCTTCGCGCTGGATGACGATCGCGCCGACCAGGCCGAGTGCGACGGCGAGCGGCGTGCCGAGCACGAGCAGAAAGGCAAAGCCCAGAAGGAGGATGAGGCTGCCTTCCGCGAGCATGTTCAGGCACCGCCCCTTTCGCTCGCGCCGCGCAGCAGCCGGAGCAGCCGCCCGCCGAGGCGCAGGGTGATCAGGGCGCAGAGCAGCGGCAGCCAGACGGTGTAGATCCACTGCGGCACGCCGATGCCGGGCGAGGTCGTTGCGTACTGCCAGTCGTCCAGGAACAGGTGGAAGCCGTAGAACGCGAGCAGGCCAAACAGCGCCATTCCGCAAAGCGTCACCAGCACCTCGATGCGGCGATGCGCGCGCCTGCCCAGCTTGCTGACGAAGTACTCCATGCGGATATGCCGGTTGCGGGCGAACGCCGCCGACGCGCCGGCGAGCGTCATCACCACCATCAGAAAGACCGAAACCTCTTCGGTAAAGGCGAACGACACGTTGGTCAGGTAGCGCACCAGTACGTTGGCGAAAGTGATGACGCAGATCAGCGCCATGGCGATGGCGGCAACGCCTTCCTCGACGCCGGTGCCGACGCGCGGCCTGTCCTCTGGCCGCGCGTCGGCACTGCCAGGGTCGGCCGTCGCTTCGCCGGTCAGCGAATCAGTAGCCGGCCGCGCGGCTGCTCCCGTCGGCGGCGCCTGCCGCGCGCTCACTTGCGGCGTGCGGCGACGGCCGCTTCCGCCTTCCTGACGAGATCCGGTCCGATCGTCTGCGCCCACTTGTCATAGACCGGGCGCGTTGCCCGGACGAAGGCCTCCTTCTCGGCGGGCGTCAGGCGCGTCAGCGTCGCGCCCAGCGCGGTGACCTCCTTGTACATCGCGTCGTCGCTCGCGGTCAGCCCCTTGCGGGCCAGCGCGATTTCCTGCCGGCCCGCGTCGATCGCCGCCTGGCGAACGAGCGCCCGATCCTCCGGGCTCCACGACTCCCAGACCTGCTTGTTGACGACGAAGATCAAGGGGTCCGCGAGGTAGCCCCAGAGCGTCACGTATTTCTGTCCGACGGTGTTGAGCTTTGCCGCCGTGTAGATGTGTAGCGGATTCTCCTGGCCATCGACGGCGCCGGAAGCGAGTGCCGGCTGCGCATCTGCCCAGCTCATCTGCGTCGGGTTGGCGCCGAGCGCGCTGAAGGTGTCATTGAAGATCGGCGAGCCGACCACGCGGAACTTGAGCCCCTTCATGTCGTCCGGCCTGCGGATTTCGCGCTTCGAGTTGCTGAGTTCACGGAATCCGTTCTCGCCCCAGGCCAGCGGCACGACGCCGGCCTTCTCGACCAGTGCGAAGATGTCCTTGGCCACTTCGCCGGAGGTCAGCGCATCGAGACCGGCGTGATCCTGCGTCAGGAAGGGTAGCGCGTACAGGTTGAGTTCCTTGACCTGTGGCGACCAGTTGATCGTCGAGCCGATCGCCAGGTCGATCGCCCCCTGCCGCACCGCGGCCAGTTCCCGCGTCTGGTCGCCGCCGACCAGCGAGGCGCCCGGATACATCTTGATGTTGATCCGCCCCTTGCTGCGTTCGCGCACCAGTTCGGCCCAGATCTCGCCGCCCTTGCCCCACGGGAAAGCCGGTCCGAGCACCGTCGACAGCTTGTACTCCGGCTTGTAGGCGGTCTCGGCAGCAATCACGGCGGCCGGCAGTGCCATCGCCGTCAGGGCGATCGCGAGGGTCTTGAGGATTCTTCGGCGCATCAGTTTCTCCTTTTGGCGGCGTTGGCTGAGGAAGCGGGCAGCGGACGCTTTCGATGCGGCTGCCAGCCAGCCGGAATTCTAGCGTGTCCGGCATGGTCCCGGACGCGCTCGCCTGCTGGACCGGGCGCCGGCAGCCCTGAAGCATGAGTCCTGCGACCCTGTGTTTCTGGGGCGTGGCGGTGGGTAGGAAAAAAAAGGTTTCGCACAAGGGGACTAGACAGCCGCGAGGACTTCTGGCAGGATAGGCGGAGCGTCATGGATCCACGTCTTGGCCGGAGGAATCACGGTGGTTGCAACGAGTGCCGGAGAATGGGTGCACTGTGGTCGCGTGTTCAGCGCCGCGGAGATCGCCGATCTCTGCGCGACGGTGGCGTGGCTGCCGGGATTGGCGCGCAAGGAGTTGGCGGCGACGGTCTGCGAGCATTTGGGCTGGACCACGCTGACGGGGACGGCGAAGATCAGTGCCTGCCTGGAGTTTCTGGAGCGTCTGCAGGCGGCCGGCCTGCTGGCACTGCCGGCGGTGAGGCCATCGCCGGCACGCCGTAGCGCACCCGCCGCCGCACCGGTCGAGCCAGTCGCCGAGCCGCCGGTGCACGGCACGCTGTCGGCACTCGGACCGGTGTCTCTGCAAGTCGTCCGCGACCCGCCTGTGGTGGCGCTGTGGGATGCGCTGGTGGCGCGCTGGCATCCGCTGGGTTTCCAGGGCGCCTTCGGCTACCGGCTGCGCTACTTCATCACGGCGGGTGAGCTGCGGCTCGGTTGCGTCCTGTTGTCCGGTGCCGCTCGGGCGGTGGCCGTGCGCGACGACTGGATCGGCTGGACGGCTCAGGCCCGCCGCGAGAACCTGCCGCGGGTGCTCAACAACAGCCGCTTCCTGATCTTCCCGCACGTCCGGGTGCCGCATCTGGCCAGCCATGTGCTTGGACAACTCGCGCGTCGTGCGCGCAGCGACTGGCTCGAACACTGGGGCTTCGAGCCCCTGCTGCTGGAAAGCTTCGTCGACCCGCGACAGCATGCCGGCACCTGCTACCGCGCTGCCGGTTGGCAATTGCTCGGAGAGACCAGCGGACGCGGGCTGGCCCGTCCTGGCCGGACCTATCACAGCACGCCTCGGCAAGTATGGGTCAAGCCGATCGGCCGCGACGGTCGGGACCGGCTGAACGCGCTGACCGGGCTCAGCCGGCCATGAGCACACCCTGCCGTCGCCCGACGCGTGCCGGCATCCGGGAGCAACGCCGCAACAAGAGACGGCAGGAGAAGGCACTGAACGCGAAGCGGCGCGCGAGGGGAGCCGTGGCCCACTCGCCCGCACCCTTGCCCAACGGATGCTCGGCCTTCGCGACCATCGCCGAAGAAACGGAGGCCCGCGAGGACGCCGTGAGCAAACAGGCGCGCCTCCTGCGCAACGAACTGCCGGCCTTGCTCGGCCAGCTGGAACAGATTCCCGACCCCCGAGACCCCAGGAAGCGCCGGCACAAGCTGACCGTGCTGCTGCTCTATGGCCTGCTGATGTTCGTCTTTCAGTTCGCTTCCCGGCGCGAGACCAACCGCGAGATGACCCGTCCGCAGTTCCTCGCCAACCTGCAACGGCTGTTCCCGGAGATCGAGGCCCTGCCGCACGCCGACACCCTGTATCGGCTGCTGCGCGACATCGACCTCGCCCACTTGGAACAGGCGCACGTCGACCTGGTGCGCCGCCTGATCCGCGGCAAGAGCTTCCGGCGTTATCTGATCAATCACTGCCATCCGATCGCCATCGATGGCTCGCAGAAGCTCGCGGGCGACACCCTCTGGGCGGAGGAACTCCTGCAGCGCCACGTCGGCAAGGACGAAACCCGCCATACCCAGTACTTCGTCTACGTGCTCGAGGCCAGCCTTGTCTTCCACAACGGTCTGGTCATCCCGTTGCTCAGCGAGTTCCTCGAACACGCGCTGGGCGACAGCGAAGCACAGAAGCAGGATTGCGAGCTGCGCGGCTTTGCGCGCTTGAGCGACCGGCTCAAGAGGCTGTTTCCCCGCCTGCCAATCCTGCTTCTGCTCGACGGCCTCTATGCCAACGGGCCGGTGATGCAGCGCTGCTTGCGCGCCCACTGGCAGTTCATGATCGTGCTCAAGGACAAGGATTTGCCCACGGTCTGGGAGGAGTTCCGCGCGCTGCAGCCCCGGCAGTTACCAACCCTGCAGCAGGACTGGGGACGACGCCAACAGCACTTCAGCTGGGTCAATGACATCGAATACGCTTACGGTTCCAACGGTCGTTGCCGGCTCAAGCTGCACGTGGTCGTCTGTGAGGAGCGCTGGCAAGGTGTCGATCAAGAGGCCAGGATCGTCACCGAAACGGCGCGCCACGCCTGGCTCTCCAGCCAGCCGCTCAGCCGCGAGAACGTTCATGAGCGTTGCAATCTCGGCGCCCGCCACCGCTGGGGCATCGAAGCGGGCTTCCTCGTCGAAAAGCACCAGGGCTACCACTACGAGCATGCCTTTGCCCTCGACTGGAATGCCATGCGGGGCTACCACCTCCTGATGCGCCTGGCGCATGTCTTCAATACCCTGGCGCGCTTCACGCGACAGCTCCGCGATCTGTATCGCCAGTTCGGCGTGCGCGGGGCCATCGCCTTCATCCGAAATTCCTGCGCTGGCCCCTGGCTCGATTCCGCGCGGATGCGCGCGCTCCTCGCCAAACCTTTTCTCCTGCAACTCGAGTGACCTGCCCAGGACGGCCCGAGAAACCACCCCAAGCCGCGTCCCCCGTGCCGGGACAGGCTCGCCCAGCGATCGGACCGGAGCTCCTGCCACCTATCGACACCCTCTTCACGCACCCCATACCACACGCGCATCCAGCCCTCACTTGCCGCCAGCCCCCCGCGATCTGACCGCTCCAGCGGCGAAAGCACGGGCCTCCGGCAAACGACCCCGATTCGGCAGGGTCATGCGTCAGGGCTGGGGCGCCGGCAACGAACTTTCCGCTGGTCGGCGACAAGCGGTACCATGCCGTGACTGGCGCCTGCCCAACCTTTCCTGGAGACGGAGAATGATCTACATCAGCTTTCACGGTGGCGATGTCAGCCCGGCGATCAACAACGTGTTCGTGTATGACGTGGTCGGCGGCAAGCCGGTCCGAGTGACGACGGCGGCTCTGCAGACGCCGGCGGGATCGCCGCCGCTGAGCGAATTGCGCGATCTGGTTTTCGGCCCGGCGGGTCATCTCTACGTCGTGAACGGTTACCGCAACGAGAGTCAGGTCCTCGTCTACGACGGGACTCCGGACGCCGATGGCAGCCACCCCTACCTCGGAATCTACGCTGATGCGAGCGTATCGAAGGCCGTCGCGCATCCCTTCGCCCTGGCGTTCGACGCGAGCGGCAACGGCTATCTGTCAAGCCAGGACAGCAATGTCGTCACCGGCCTGAAGCCGCTGGCCAGGAAGAAGCCAAGCGCTGCCCTGCCCGTTGCCGCTTACCTTGCCGGTTTGAAGAAGACGATGTTTCTCCGCGGAACCATGGTGGCTTCCTCGGTCGGCAAGCTCCCGGCCTCGCCGAAGCACGCGCCGTCGAGCCTGGGTAGGCCCCAAGGCCTGGACGTCGTCCTTGCCGCGGATGCGTCGAGGAAGCATCCGAAGCGGATGAAAGTCGCCCATTCCGTGCGCGATGTACTGGTTGTCGGTGACTCGCTCTACGTCGCTGACGAGCCTGGGAACTGCGTCAAGATCTACGATCTGCGGAGCGGTCCGGGGCGCGGTCAGTTGCAGGGCCAGATCGCTGCCGGCGCGTTTCTGCAGGCGCCGGTACACCTCCTGGTCAACGGCGATCACCTCTACATCGGCAGCTCGGGCACCGACACCGTACTGCAGTATCACCTGACCACAGGGGCTCTCGAGACCGTCGTACGGGGCGTCAAGACGATCTCGGGCATGTGCTTCGATTCCTCGGGAACCTTCTATCTAGCCTCACGGGATGACAAGGCCATCTACACCTGCGGCCAGGATTTCGGCACACCAGAGCTGTTTGTCGGCGCAGCGACCGACAGCGAGTTCATCGATTGCCCGGAGTTCGTCGTCTTTGGCGGTGCTCGGGCCTGATCCTCGTCAAGGAGATCCGCATGGGAACTTTCGACCATCTGAACGCTGGCCTGTCGGCCGTTGCCGACCTCGGCGAACTGGCCCGAGCGCTGCGCGAGTATCCGCACTTCTTTGGTCCGCGGATCATCGGCGCCGAAGTGACGCAAGCCATCCAGTACTTTCGCTCGCATCGCCACCTCACCGACCCCCTCGACCGTGCGCCCGACAACAGCGCCCGCCTGGTGGCCTACAAGCCGGCCTGGGTGCGGGTCTACGTACGCGGCAGTGCGCACGGCAGTGTGCAGATGACCGGCAAGGTGAAGGTCGAGCGGCGTGGGCCGGGCTACCTCGGCCTGTGGCAGGACGCCGGCGAGTTGGCGCCGGCCGCTCCCGGCGTCGTCACGGCCGAGGTCGCCCCCGACTACGCCGACGAACGCAGTACGCTCAGTTCGACGCTGAACTTCGTACTGCCGTCGGACATGGTGCGCGGCCTGATGCGGCTGACCGTCACCGTCTGGGTTGCCGGGCAGACGGCCGATTCCCCGATCGACAGCGAAGTGATCAACATCGATGCGACGCTGTTGCAGACGCTGTCGGTGCGTGGCCTGATGGTGGCTTACAACGGCCCGAACGCCGCCGCCACCATGACGCTGAACATTCCGGCGCCGACGGTTGCCGACTTGCAGGCGACGGCGGCGTGGACCCACACCACCAATCCGGTGCAGTCCGAGGGGGTGTTCTCGAGCGCCGGCACCGTCACCCTGACGACGCCGCTGACCGGCGCCGCGACCACGCCGGGCGGTTGCTCGACGGGCTGGTTCACCCTCAACGCGCTGCTCGCCGCCGCCAAGGCGAACGACGGCAACCGCAGCGATGTCATCTACTACGGCCTGCTGCCGAACGGTGTGCCGATGGGCCCGGTGATCGGCTGCGCATCGGACGGCGTGACCTCGGGTTCGATCAATGACGGCGTGACCATGGCGCATGAAATCGGTCACTTTGCCGGTCAGGCGCATGCCCCCTGCGGTACCCCCGGCGACGCGAACTACCCGGCTTACGAACCCTACGACCCGGCGGGAACGCCGCAGGCCTCGCTCGGTGAGTACGGGCTCGACATCAATAGCGGCACCATCCATCCGCCGACGCAGAAAGACTACATGTCCTACTGCAGCCCGCGCTGGATCTCGCTGTACACGCACGCGCGGCTGATCGACAATGCCGTTTTCTCGCCGACCTCGACGCACTCGCCGCTGCGCATCCCCGAACTCGTCGACCCCTGGTTGTGGCCCTGGGAATACATCCCCGATCCGCCGCCGCCCCCGTGGTGGTTCTGGCGGGACCACCTGCAGGTCTACCAGCCGCGCCCGGTCATCGTCATCACCGGCACGCATCGTCGCGACCGCAGCGTCGCCGTCGAGTCGGTGATGCGAGTCGACGCGCAGCCGACCGTGCACCGCGGACAGAGTGCCGACATGGTCGCCGAACTGATTGGGCGCGACGGGAATGTCGTCGCCTCGGCGCCGGTCATGCGCCTGCCTGCGCATGCCCACGGCGGTGGCTGCGGCTGCGCGTGTGGTCATGACGGCGGACCGGACGGTGAGGCGAGCGACTACAGCTTCCAGGCCCTGGTGCCCAACGTCGAGCCGGGTGCCGCCCTGCGCATCCAGCGCCCGGGCCGCGACGGCGCCGGCCAGGACAGTGTCGCCTGGGAACGCAAGGCCGCCGAGACACCGCCCCGCTTGCTGCGGGTCGATGTCAAGCTGCGCAAGGTCGATGTGCTGGTGCAGTGGTCGGTCGAGCCCGGCAGCGGTGACTTGCCCCTGCAGTTTTCCGTCCAGTTCTCGAAGGACGGCGGGCGCTCCTGGAACGGCTGTGCCGCCGGTCTGCGAGACTCCAGGCTTGCCGTTGACCTGGCCGCCCTGCCGAGCGGGTCGATCACCTTCCGGGCCCTGGTGCACGACGGATTCAACACGGTGGCAGAGAAAGCCAGGCCAATCGTGCTCAAACCGCGGGCGCCGGGCGTCACCATCATGAACCCGCCGGCCGATGGGTCGGCACTGCTCGAAGGCTCGCCCTTGCGTCTGTGGGTAGCCGTTGCCACTGCGAGCGGCAAACGCATCGAGCCCGAGGCCTGTGCTTGGACGCTCGACGGCGAGCCGGTCGGCAGCGGTCTCGAACTGTGGATAACGGCGCCGAAGGCCGGCTACCATCAATGTAGCGTGACAGTGCGCGATGTCGTCCCACTGACCGTCGGACGCCGCTTCATGACCTGGGACGGAGTGGAGTACCCCGGGCCGGACACCGGCGAGCCGACGCGCGGCAAGGGTGAGGGCGGAAGGCGAGGCAAGTGAGCCGAGCCGATGCGCCGAGCGGCGAGTGAATCCTGGTCAACCGATCGCCGGCACCATTCAGACAGTTGATTGGACGCCGCCGCGGATCTCTTGCTAGTGTCGCATTTTGACCTTCGACGAATCTGGTGCCGACGTTGGCGCCAGCCAGGGGGGCGAGCGATGAACGAGTTGCCGGCAGTGAATGGTTTCATCGGCGAATCTGCCGCTTTCCGGGCGATGCTGGCGATTCTCGCCAGGATCGCCCGCTACGACACCACCGTTCTGATCACCGGCGAAACGGGCAGTGGCAAGGAAATGGCGGCGCGTGCGATCCATTACCAGGGCCAGCGTCAGGACCGCCCGTTCATACCGGTCAACTGCGGAGCGCTGCCGGATCATCTGGTCGAGAACGAACTGTTCGGCCATGCTCGCGGCGCCTACACCGATGCTCGCGAGAGCCAGATCGGCCTGATCGCGCAAGCCGAGGGCGGCACGCTCTTCCTTGACGAGGTGGATGCGCTGACCGCCAAGGCCCAGGTCAGCCTGCTGCGCTTCCTGCAGGATGGCCAGTACCGCCGGCTGGGCAGCAGCCGTACCGAGAAGGCCGACGTGCGGATCGTTGCCGCCTGCAACAGCGATCTCCTCGAGAGTGTCGGGCAAGGGCAGTTCCGGGCCGACCTCTACTATCGACTGGCGGCCATGGACCTGCAGGTGCCGCCGCTGCGGCGCCGCGAGCATGACCCGGTGTTGCTCGCCCGCCACTTCATCGCCGAAGCCGCGCATCAGTACCAGCGAACGGTCCAGGAACTGCATCCGGATACCGTGCACTGGTTGCTGACCTACGCCTGGCCGGGCAACGTTCGCGAACTGCAGAACCGTATTCAGCGCGAATTCCTGCTCTGCGACGGGCCGGACATCCTGGTGCGAGACCTGGCTCCCGACAGCGATCGACGATGCCAGCCCGATCGCCGCCTCGGCTGCCCGACGACGCTCAATTTCAACGAAGCCAAGCAGCAGGTACTGAACGCTTTCGAGCGCAGCCAGTTGCAGCGCCTGCTCTCGGAAACCGGCGGCAACGTTTCGAGTGCAGCGCGTCTGGCCGGCAAGGAGCGGCGCGCGCTGGGCAAGCTGCTCAAGAAGCACGGCATCGAGCCGGACCACTTCCGGCGCAGCTGAAAACGCACGCGTAGCGCTCCCCCAGCGCTTCCCGGAAGCGGCTCGTCGCGACCTCGCCTGCATCCGCGCGCAGAGTCGGCGCGTATCTGCGATCAAGGGCTCCGAACAAGGACACCCGAGGCCACCGCAAATACCCCCTCTCTGAAAGGACGCTCCATGTTGATCAAGACCACTCCCGCCCAGTACAGCGCGCGCCGCAACTTTCTCGGCAGAAGCACCAGCATCGCCCTGTCGGGTGCCGCCGTCGCGCTGCTCGCCGGCAACTCGCGCCTCGCCGTCGCCGCCACCGGCAACCCGTCCGGCGACGTCAACATCCTCAACGTCGCGCTCGGCCTCGAGCACGAGGCGATCGCCGCCTACCAGGTCGGCGCCGAGAGCGGGTTGCTGCAGAAGCCCGTGCTCGACACCGCCGTCCTCTTCCAGAGCCATCACAAGCAGCACCGCGACGCACTGGTGGCGACCATCGAGAAACTCGGCGGCAAGCCGGTGATGGCCAAGTCGAACAGCGACTACGCGGCGAGTCTGGGAGCCGGCGGGCTGAAGTCGCAAACGGACATTCTGAACCTTGCCGCACGCCTGGAACTGGGTGCCGCCAATGCCTATATCGGCGTCATACCGGCTTTCTCCGAGAAGGATCTGGCCAAGGTCGCCGCCCGCCTGGCCGCCGACGAGACGATGCACTGGTCGCTGCTGGCGAATGCGCTCGGCAAGCCGGTGCCGATGGCCGCCCTCAGTTTTGGCGCGTGAAATGATCGTTGCCGAGCGACTGCTGCCGGCGGTTCTGGGGTTGGCCCTGGCGGGTGCCGCCGCGGCCGCCGACCCCGGGCGCGGTGCCGGTCTCTACGAGGCGCGCTGCGGTGCCTGCCATAGCCTCGATGCCCATCGCGTCGGGCCGCTGCACCGGGGCGTCGTCGGTCGCCGTGCCGGATCGGCTCCCGGATACGACTACTCACCGGCGCTGGCCGCTGCCGCCTTTACCTGGGACGCGGCCCTGCTCGATGCCTGGCTGAAGGATCCGGAAGCACTGGTTCCCGGCCAGCGCATGGGCTATTCGGTTGCCGATGCCAGCGACCGGGGCGACCTGGTGGCCTTCCTGCTGTCGGTATCGCGGCGCTGAAGCCGCCGCGGGGGGGCGGGTGAGCTGACCGGCCAGCGCCCACGTGCCTCCGCAGGTGGGCATAGCACGATGATTGCTTGCGGATTCCTGTCGCTTCAGGGGAGAGGAGACAATGGATCCGCAGCCGCGCCTCAGCGAGGTGGTAGACGCCATCCTGCGCTATCTGCACCACCACCCGGATGCTGCCGACACCGTGGACGGTATCTGCGAGTGGTGGCTCCCGCCATCCTGGTGCGTCGACAGTCAACGCGTCGAGGCGGCTCTCGCCCGTTTGCACGCGCAGGGGCTGGTGCGTCGGCGCGAGAATGCCGACCGGCACGTCGTCTATTCCGGCACCGGTGACGATTCCCGGCGGTTTCCCGGGCCGGGGTAGCCCGGCCGCGGCGGTAAGCGCCGACTGGTGCTGCAATTCGCCGTCGCAGTGGGTCAAGCTCAACCCACCCGGGTCGTCACGGACCCGGCCTTGCGCGCCTGTCCTGGCAGGCCGCCAGCCGCATGATCCACGGGCGGCGGTGGCGAGCCGGCGGCCATCAGGCCGCGAGCGCCATCGGCAAACCCCGGGTCGTCCTTGACCCGGGTCGGCGCGGCTACCACCAGCGAGGCGCGGAAAGGCGCAGCGATACAGGCAGTTGAAGCGCTGCCCAGCGCTGGCACGCAGCTTGCTGCAGATGACCGGCAATAGCCACGGGAATGGAAAACGCATGGCAGGCTTCACAGGCATCGCCGCGGTCGGGAAAAGCATCGAGCGGGTGCTCGCGCGCGCCTTTCTCGAACGTGAGCCGGTCCCCGGCAAGAAGACCAAGGCCGTGCTGATTCGCACCGAGGACCTCAGCGACAGCCAGTCGAAGGACAAGATTGGTGACAACGCGCTGTCGATCCTGCTCTACCGGGTGGACTTCAACAACACCATGCGCGCAGCCTGGTCGGCGGTCGGCAACGCCGATGGCCGCGGTCATCTGGCGCTCGACCTGCATTATCTGCTGACACCCTGGGCCGAGAACGCCGAGTACCAGCACATGATCCTCGGGCGGACGATGCAGGTGCTGGAAAGGGCGCCGGTCCTCTCGGGACCGCTGCTCTATGCTCCAAGCCTGCCGGCGACGGCCGAATATGCCGGCGAACCGCAGGCGGCACCGACCGACGCCGTCCAGCTCCTGCTCGAGGAGATCTCGACCGAAGCCCTGATGCGCACCTTCGACTCGCTGCCGAGCGACTACCGCTTGTCGGTGCCGTATCTGGCGCGCGTGGTACGCATCGACACCGCCGAAGCAGTGGTCACGCCGCCGGTCACCGACGCCGACATCCGCCTGCGGGTCAGCACGTGAGCGCCGCCGCCATGCTCCAGCCCCTGGGCATCGACGATACGGTCGAGGTCAGTCGCGTCAGCCATCGCCTGACGCTCGGCATTCAGTGGCTGGACGCGCTGACGGGGATGCCAGTGGCCGGTGACTGGGTCAACGACCTCGAAGCCATCGGTAGGCGTCCTGCGTTGCTGCGCTTCGAACGCCACGCGCAGGCGCGCCAAGCCTTGCGGCACGGCGGCCGCCTGGCGAAAGTGCTGCGCCTCGCCGCGGCCGACAAGGTGGCGACGCCGCCGGTCGACGTCGCCGACGACCCGACCAATTTCGTCGTGCGTGCCTTTGCCCGCCGTGACCCACGCCACGCCGACTACCGGACCGACAACGACCCACGCCAGTACGTGCCGCGCCGGCTGTCGCTGACGCCGGTGCAGAGCGGCGGCGTGCCGCCGTCCTCGCTGGCCAACATCCGCACCGCCTGGCTGTGGCCCGGCGCTACCTACCCCTTGGCCGCCAACGCGTCGGCGATTCGCGGCTGCATCCGGCGCGGCGCTTCGCTGGCGAGCGCCTTGCCTGTCGCTTGGGCGCGCGTCGTGGTCACCCGCCCGGGCGCCGGGGTGGCCGACTTCGCCAGCGAAACACCACTTGCCTGGGCACATGGCGACGATCGCGGCGAATTCCTGGTCGTCCTCGGCACGCAGGCCGTTCCCGGCGGCGTCATCCTGCCGGCGACCATGGCACTGCGCCTGTGGGTCTTCCTGGCGCCCGCAGTCACCCTGGATGCGGTGGATCCGCTGGCCAGCCTGCCACTCGAAGTCGCCGGCAGCGATCCGCTGAACGAGGTTCTCAGCGGCAGGGCGATTCCGGCGGGCTACGTCATGCAGCCCGATTTCGTCGACATCACGCTGCCGCCGGGCGTTCTGTCAGGAGTAAATGATGCCGACCTGCTCTTCGCCTAGTCGGCACAGTCGTCCGCTAACGCGGGCGTTGCGGTCGATCCGCGGCGCCTTTTTGTCTCGTGACCACACCGTAGAACAGAGGGGAACACCATGCCCGAGTATCTAGCACCTGGCGTCTATGTCGAGGAGGTCAGCTTTCGCTCCAAGTCGATCGAAGGCGTGCCGACCAGTACCACCGGTTTTGCCGGCGTGACCCGCTTCGGGCCGGTGCAGTACTCGGCCGGGGCGACGACGACCAAGCCGCGCCTGATCACGTCCTACACCGAATTCGAGCGCGTCTATGGCAGTCTGGCGCCGCTCGACCTGGCGACCGGCGAGCGCACTGCCTACTTGGCGCACGCAGCGCGCGCATTTTTCAACAACGGCGGCCGCCGTCTGTATGTTTCGCGTGTTTTCGCGCCGGCGGCCGGTCAGCCGGTCGCCAACTACATTGCCCACCTGACCGTCCCGACGACGCTCGGGGCGGCGGCCTGGCGTGCGCGCTGGCCTGGCCAGGACGGCAATGCGCTGGTCGACACGCAGGTCCAGCGCAGCAAGAACCTGGCTTTCGAATACCCGATGGTCGTCGGCGACATTCTTGCCAGGCATACCTGGGGCGTGCAGGTGAAAAGTGTTCGCGCCGGCGCTGTCGTCGAAGTCAGCGCGCCCTTGCCGGTCGTTGCACCGACCGGCAACGCACCGCTGGTCGCCGGCAACCTGCGCGTCATCAGTGTCGACAGCGACGGCCGCCAGACCTTCATCGACAGCACCGGGCTGGCCGTGCCGGTCGCCGCCGGCTCGCAGATCGCGCTCGTCGAACTGCGCGTCACCGTTTACGGTCCTGAGGGTCGTATCGACGTCTATGACCAGCTCGGTGCTCACCGCGACCAGCGTCGCGACATCGCCAAGGTACTCGAGCTCGACGACCCCGAAGACGAGAACGCGATGGTCTACCTCGACTGGCTGCCGGGTGCGAATGCGTTCGCGCCGGCGGCGTTGATGGTCGGCCTGCAAGCCGCCGACAAGCGCCTGACCGGCGGTGGCGACGGCACGCTGCCGAGTCCCGACGACCTGCGCGGCGAGGAAGCCAACCCGGACGTCGTCGCCGAGCGCGCCACCGGCCTCGAAGCGCTCGGCGAACTCGACGACATCGCCATCGTCGCGCTGCCCGACGCCGGCGCGCTGCTCGACGACGACTCGATCCAGGCAGCGGCCGACCATCTGATCGCGCACGCCGAGAAGTACCGCTACCGGATCGCCGTCGTCGATGCCGCGGCGAACAGTTCGATCTCGGAAATTCGCGAGTTCCGCGGCAAGTTCGACAGCAAGTACGCGGCGCTCTATCACCCGTGGATCGAGATCCTCGATCCCCTGTTCCCGACGCTTCCCGGCTCGCCGCCGCGCAAGCTGACGCTGCCGCCGTCGGGCTTCGTCTGCGGCATTTACGCGCGCAACGACATCGAACGCGGCGTGCACAAGGCACCCGCCAACGAGGTCGTGCGCGGCCTGACGAAGTTCGAGATCAACATCAACAAGGCGCGCCAGGACGTCCTCAACCCGGAGGGCGTGAACTGCCTGCGCTTCTTCGACGGCCGCGGCAACCGCGTCTGGGGTGCGCGGACGATGAGTTCCGACCCCGAATGGAAATACGTCAATGTGCGCCGCCTGTTCATCTACGTGGAGCATTCGATCGACAAGGCCACGCAGTGGGCGGTCTTCGAGCCCAACAACGAACGGCTGTGGACCAACATTCGCAGCATGGTCGAGGACTTCCTCTATGTCCTGTGGCGCGACGGCGCATTGATCGGCGCCAAGCCCGAGGAAGCCTACTTCGTTCGTTGCGATCGCACGACGATGACCCAGAACGACCTCGATAACGGCCGCCTGATCTGCCTGGTCGGCATTGCGCCGAGCCGCCCGGCCGAGTTCGTGATCTTCCGTGTCGGGCAATGGACTGCCGACAGCAAGAGCTGATTGAGGAGAAACCCAGATGGCAACCCAACGCAACAATCCCTACGGCGCCTTCAATTTTCTGGTCTCGCTCGGCAATGGCAGCGAGACCAGCGTCATTGCAGGGTTTTCCGACGCCTCCGGCCTCGGCACCGAGATCAACTACTCCGAATACCGCAACGGTAACGACATGGTCAACACGGTGCGCAAGATCGCCAATACCTTCAAGCAGGAGGACGTGACGCTCAAGCGCGGCCTGATCGGCTCGACCGACCTCTTCCAGTGGGTCAAGGACGTCCGTGAAGGCGGTGATGGTCGCCGCACAGTGACGATCACCGTCCTTGACGAGGCGCGCAATCCGGTCGCCGCGTTCAAGCTGACCAACGCGCAGCCGAAGAAGTGGGTCGGCCCGACCCTGGCGGCGAAAGGCGGCGGCGAGGTGGCGATGGAAGAGTTGCACCTGGTCCACGAAGGCGTCGAGTACGTCTAGGGCTGAGGCGCGAGGCGCTTACCCTCACCGACCTGCGATCGACACGCCATGCTGACCCCGGTCCGCTCACCGCTCGGCGCTCCCGGCGTCTTCGCGCTACCCGAGGTGCGCGTAACGGCGCTGAATCCGCAGCGCATGGATGTCTGCGCCTTCGTCGGCGTCGCGCCGCGTGGCCCGGCGCGCGTTCCGGTGGTCGACGAGACCTGGCCGCCGGGCTACCGCATGGTCAGCGATGTCGCGCGGCCGCTGCGGCGCAGTCAGGCGGTGCCGGTACGCAGTTTCGACGAGTACGTGCATCACTTTGGTGGTTTCGAAGGGCCGGGACTGTTGCCGCACGCCGTCGCCAGCTATTTCGAGCAGGGCGGTCGGCTGGCGTGGATCGTCCGCATCGTGCATGCGCGTGCCGGCGCACTTGCCGATGCCTGCGCGGTCGGCAGACTGAGCGGCACTTTCACGGCCGGTCTCGATTTCGTCGCCCGCAACGAAGGCATATGGGGTAACCAGCTCAGCGTCGCCGTGGGTTTTTCGACGACGGCGCTGGCGTTCACGCTCGACGCGCTCGACCGCTTGCTGGTCGACCCGCGCAGCCCGTTGGCGGTGGGCAGCTGTCTGCGCCTGACCAATGCGGCCGGCGCGGCGACGCTGGCCTTCTGCACGGGAATGCAGCGGGTGCGCGACCGCGAGCGTGCCCGCGAGCGCTGGCTGCTGACGCTCGACGTGGCGCCCGCATCGCCGCCGGTACGTGCCGAGCTGGTCGGCGTCAACGTGTCGATCGGCGATGGCGCGGGCCGCCACGAGCTGTTCGAGAATCTGGCGCTGTCGCCCGATCATCCGGAGAGTCTGGCGAGCGTCCTCTGCGATCGTTCGACCCTGGTTTGGCCGCACCCGGACTGGGCGGCGGCGCGAGTCGTGCCGGTCGACGCGCGCGTCGAGTCGCTGCGTGGTGTCAGCGCTGCCTTTGCCGGCGGGCGCGACGACTGGCCGACGATCGTCGCCGACGACTTCTTCGACAGCCTCTGGTCGGTCGCCGACGAGCATGCCGGCGCCGGCATCGCCGCGCTGGCCCACGCCGATACGGTCACCCAGCTGGTCGTCCCCGATCTCTACGTGCCGGCGCAATGGGCCGGCGCGGAGATCGTCGAAGAGCGGGTGACGAGCAGCGCCGGCGCCGAGTTCGCCGCCTGCCTGGACGTCACGACGACCAGCAGCGCCAGTCGGGTGCCGCCGAGCGCGTTGTCGGGGCTGATCGTGGACCCGCGCACGCAGGCCGGGTTGGCGGCGATCATCGGCCTGCAGCAGCGCGTGCTCGAGTTCTGCGAAAGCACGCAGGCGCTGATCGCGCTGTTCGACGTGCCCCCCGGCCTGTCGCAGGCGCGCATCGAACAGTGGCGGGCGCAGTTCGACAGCGGCTGGGCGGCGGCTTACCACCCCTGGCTGGTGCCCGCCCGCCGGACTGCCGATGCGGCCGATCCGGCGCAGGCCCGCCGCGATCAGTTGCCGCCGTCGGCGGTTGCCGCCGGCATCATCGCCCGGCGCGAGTTCGAACGTGGCATCCAGTTCGGCCCGGCCAACGAGATCGCCCGCCAGATCATCCATGTCGCCGAGGCGCAGCCCGAGGGGCGTGCCGACGCGCTGCATCCGCAGGGAATCAACTGCTTCGTGCGCGGGCCTGACGGCATCGCCCTGGTTGCCGCGCGCACGCTGTCGCGCGAGCGTGACTGGCGTCAGCTGTCGGTGCGTAGGCTGATCCTGATGCTGCGGCGAACGCTGCTGGCCGAGATGCAGTGGGCGGTTTTCGAGCCGAACGGTCCGGCGCTCTGGCGTGACCTGCAGCACGCCATCGAAAGCCTGCTGCGCGGCCTGTTTCGCGCCGGCGCCTTCGTCGGGCGCAGCGAGTCGGAATCCTTCTTCGTGCGTGTGCATACGGATACGCCACGCCTCGATCGAGGCGAACTGCTCGTCGACATCGGCGTCGCGCCGGCCGAGCCGCTCGAATTCATTCTCGTCCGCCTGCGCCGCGACGGCGACGGCACGCTCAATCTCGAGGAGTGAGGCGGCCATGGCCGAGGTTCTGATCCTGCCCGCTTTCCGCTTCGAAGTGAAGCTGCTGCGCTCGCCCGACATCATCGCCGGCCGGCAGCGGCTGCCCGGCGCCGGTGACGGCTACAGTCCGGCGCAGGGCGCGACCTTGCTCGGCACCGGTGCTTTCCAGGAATGCAACGGTCTCGAGATCGAGATGGACATCCAGGAGTATCAGGAGGGCGGTCGCAACAACGGCACGATACGGCGCGTCGGACGCGCCAAATACCAGCCGCTGTTGCTCAAGCGCGGCATGTTCCATCAGCTCACCGGCGACGGCCAGGCGAATACCGACCTCTGGCACTGGCTGCAACGGATCGTCAATGGCGAGCGGCCGGTCGCGCGCTACGACGGCATCGTCTATGTGATGAGCGCCGACAAGACGGTGCGCGCCACCTGGATGTTCGATCGCGGCCTGCCGGCGAAGATTCGCGGCCCCGAGCTGAACGCCAGAACCGGCGAGATCGCCATCGAGGAGCTGTCGATCGCACACGAGGGGCTGCGCCTGCTGCCCGCCGAGGTGCCGGCATGAGCGCGCTGGTCAAGGCCCGGCTGGCCGAGATCGGCTCGGGCGAGCGCCCGACCGAGACGCCGAACACCTCGGTGGACGTGCAGTTCAACCCGACGACACTGCGCGTGCAGATCTCGAATCGCACCGCCGGCGGCACGCAGGCCGGCGCCCAGGCGCGCCAGCGGCCGGGTACCGGCGAGATGCAGGTCAGCTTCGACCTGATCTTCGATACCGCCGACGAAGGCAGCAGCGAAGCCGGCGTCAGCGTTCTCGACAGGACGGCGACGGTCGAGCGCTTCGTCCGTCCGCGCGGACCCCGTCCCGGCCAGGAGGCGCCGCCGCGCGTGCTCTTCGAATGGGGCAGCTTCCTGGTGCAGGGGACGATGGAGAGCGCCAACATCGACCTCGACCTGTTCGACGCCAACGGCGTGCCGTTGCGCGCCAAGGTGTCGGTCAGCATCAAGGGCCAGGATCCGCGGTGGACCTACACGCCGGCGCCGGCCAACGCCGCCGCCGCGCCCGGCAGTTCGCCGGCGCGGCCGGGTTCCGGCAGTGCGTTGCCCGCCGGGTCGCCGGGGACGCAGGGCAACAGTCAGTCGCCCGAGCGCATCGCCCAGGCGATGCCCGGCGAGAGTCTGGCGCAACTCGCCGCGCGCAACGGCTTCGATCCCAAGGCCTGGCGGGCGCTGGCCGAGGGGCTGAGCAATCCGCTGCAACTGACGCTCGGCCAGGAGGTGCCGCTTCCCGCCGGTGCCGGCCGCGGCGTCGCCGGCGGCAGCAACGGGCAGGGCGCCGACCCGGCACAGGCCGCCGCCAGCCTGCCGCTCGTCGCGGCGCCCGACAAGCCCGCTGGCGGTAGTCAGGCGCTGGCTCCCGGCAGCGCCGGCGGCATCGACCCGGTGCGCCAGGGGCAGGCGCTGGCCAGCCAGGGCGGCCTCGGTGGCGCGATCGCCGAGGTCAGGAGCGAAGCCCATCAGCAGGGTGCGAGCCGAAGCCTCTCGGCGTTCGGGCTGACGAGTGGCGAAGTCGCCGGCAGCGCCGACCGTCCGTGGGGTGCCGGCGTGCCGCTGCGACCGCGCTTCGGCAGTGCCCGGCCGGCAGCGCACCGCGACCCGACGCAACCAGGCTGGGCGACGGCCGGGAAGTCGCCGGCGAGCGGCGCGGCGCCGGTGACGACGGCCAGCGTCGCGCGCAGCACGATCTCCGGCGACTGCGGTTGCCGGGGCAGGCGCGCGCGCCGCAACCCGTGACAAAGGAAGAGACATGCCAATCGAAATCGGGGAAGTCAACGCTGAAATCGAGGTGGACGCGGGCGGTGCCGGCGCTGCTGGCGGCGAGCACGCGCGCGACGAGGCATCGGCCGAGGCCCTGCAGCGCTGGCAGGAACTGGCGCGTCGCGACGCCCAGTTGGCGGCGCGCGTCGAGGCCTGGGGTTTCGACGACTGAGTCGAGAATCGAGAAGCGGACCGCGAGACCGAGAACATGCCACTGATCCCGACTCCCCTGCAGGCATCGACGATCCCCGAGATCACGGTCGATGGGCGGGCGAACGCCGAACTGGCGCGCGACGTCTGTCTGCTGCAGGTGGACGAGGACCAGCATGGCCTGCGCCGTCTGCTGGCGACCTTCGTTGCCGTCGGGCCGCGCGCCGGTGAGCAGAACGAACAGCTCAACTGGCTCGACGGCCTTGTCCTCGACTTCGGCAAGGAGTTGCGCGTGGCGATGGGTCCGAGCGACGCGCGCACCGAGATGTTTGTCGGCAAGCTCAGCGCGCTCGAGCTGTCGATGGCGCAGGGCAGGGCGCCCGAGGTCGTCTGCCTGGCCGAGGACCGCCTGATGGACCTGCGCATGACGCGCCGTTTCAAGACCTACGAGAACGTCAGCGAGGCCGACCTCGTGCAGCAGATTGCCGGCGAACACGGCCTGCGCGCGCTCGCCGACGTCGCCGGGCCGACCTGGCCGCTGGCGCAGCAATGGAACCAGAGCGACCTCGCTTTCCTGCGCGAGCGTGCCCGGCGGCTCGCCGCCGAGGTCTGGGTAGACGGCGATGCCCTGCACATGGCGACGCGCGACAAGCGCGGCGGCAATGCGCTGACGCTGATCCAGGGCAGCAATCTGCTGCAGGTACGTCTGCGCGCCGATCTGGCGCAGCAGCGCAGCAAGGTCGTCGTCGGCGGCTTCGACGACGCCGACCAGGACGCCATCGACGAGGACGCCGACGCTGGCGCGATCGCTGCCGAAGCCCAGGGCAACACGCATGGCGCGCAGGTGCTGCAGCGCGCCTTCGGCGAGCGCGTCAGCTACCGCGTGCGCGACGTGCCGCTGGCCGACGCCGAGGCCAGCGCCATGGCGAGCGCGGCACTGCTTGGGCGGGCGCGGCGCTTCGTCAGCGTCAGCGGCGTCGCCGACGGCAATACGGCGATCCGTGTCGGCAGCCTGCTGCGCCTCGAGCGCGTCAGCCCGCTGTTCGAGGGCGACGGCTTCTACGTCACGCGCGTGCGCCACCAGTACGATCAGACGAGCGGTTACCGGACGCACTTCGAGGCCGAACGCGCCTGGCTCGGGAGGGCGACATGAGCGGTGACCCGCGCTTCCCGCGTGACGGCGAAGGGCCGCGCTGGTTCGGCCTGTACCCGGCGGTGGTCAGCGACCTCGTCGACCCGGACGCCAAGGGCCGTATCAAGGTCAAAATCCCCGCCTTCGGCGCTGCCGGCGAGGCCGTCTTTGCCTGGGCGACGCTGCTTACGCCCTACGCCGACAAGGACCAGGGTCTCGAGATCCTGCCGGAGGTCGATTCGCAGGTGGTGCTCGCCTTCGAGGCTGGCGACCCGGCACGTCCCTACATCGTCGGCGCCTGCTGGAACGGCAGCCGCTCGCTGCCGGAAGCGGCGGCTGCCGCCAACAACCTGCGCACGCTGAAAACGCGTGCGGGCAGCATGCTGCAGTTCGACGACACGGCTGGAGCGGCGAAGGTCACCGTGTCGATGGAGAGCGGCCACCGCATCGTTCTCGATGACGCCGCGCAGGAAGTCACCGTCGAGCACAGCAATGGTTGCCGGATCAACATCAACATCGCCGGCCAGGTGACCATCACCGCCAACGCGACGGTCGAAGTGAACGCCTCGGCGGTCAATGTGCATGCGCCGATGGTCAGTTGCGACGGCATCGTCCAGTGCACGACGCTGATCGCCTCGACCGGCGTCGTTTCGCCGAGCTACACGCCGGGCGCGGGGAACGTATGGTGATCACGCGCCAAGCCACCCATCCGGTGCCCAACTGGCGCCTGGTCGGGCCGTGGTATCGCTGGCCGCGCCCGGGCCTGCCGGCCGACGGCCGGGTCAGCCGGCCGGTGATCCAGAAATTCGCCGGCGACGACTTCATCAAGGACTTCCTGGCGCACCCGCAGCGTTCGCTCAAGTACGATGAAGTGATCGACGTCGTGAACAGCTACCAGCTTGCCGAGGCCGGATCGTTTGCCGCGAAGGTGCTGTGCATGCTGCCGCTGACCGCCGCCGGCAAGCCGGCGCCAAAATACGAAGCCGACGGTACGACTCTCGCCAAGGCGGCGGTCTACCGCGCCCGCCTGGCGCCGACCAGCCTGCGCAAGCTGTACCAACCGGCGCACGACCGCCACTACCTGGTCACCTGCGAACTGCATTGCGACGAGCCGGGTTTTCCGCGCGTTGCCCGCAACCAGGTCTGTCAGGCCGGCTTCGTCGTGCGCCGCCGGCGCAGCATCCTGCCGTCCGGGCTGAGCGCGCAGACCGTCACCGAACAGGCGAAGGCCGCACAGGCGATGGCCGCCGAGCTGCACGAGCTGCTGACGCTCGACACTAGCGCGACCGACCCGCAGGCGAGCGCCGGCCTGCGTGCCAATGCACTGCGCCAGCAGGCGCTGCTCGCCGAGCAGGAGAAACAGGCGAACTGGGCGGCACTGCTGGCCGACAAACGCGACAAGCTCGAGGCGGAACGTGCGCGCCTGCAGCGGTGGTACGACGAGCACGGTGTCACGGTGGACATCGACGCTTGGTTTCCGACGCTGCAGGAGGGCCGGACGAGCCGCGTCTACGGCGAGTGGCGGCATCTCGACAGCCCCGACGAACTCGTCGCCGACGTCACCGGCGGCGAGCAGTGGTACCCGCTGTTCCCGGTGGTCCCCGACCCGCGCGAAGCGCAGCATGACGCCGCCGGCCGCACGCTCTACTACGGCACGGTACCGACCGGTGGCCTGCAGCACGACGCCGGCGGCGCGGCGCGTTTCGACGACCTGATGACCTACGAGATCCGCTGTTTCGTGCGCGCGCACCATCCCTGTCCGCCGCGCGTCGGCAAGAGTCCGGACTGCCATGGCCCGCTGGTCTGGAGCCTGCCGAGCGAAGCCTTCCGCGTCGCCGCACCGTTCGACGTTCTCGGCGCCGCCAATCGGCCGATCACCATCAAGATGCCCGACCTGCGCGAACTCGCCGCGCAGGCGGCGACGCGGCCGCGCGGCAAGCTGTCGCCGATACGTTTCGTGCAGCCGCAGCACCTGTCGCCGAAAGTCAAGGACAACGCGGCCGACGGTGGCGAGATGGGCGGCGAGGCGATCTGCAGCTTCTCGATACCGCTGATCACGATCATTGCGCTCTTTGTCCTGAGCCTCTTCCTGCCGATCGTCGTCTTCATCTTCAACCTCTGGTTCCTGCTCGTTTTCCGCTTCTGCATTCCGCCGCAGATCAAGGTCGCCGCCGGCCTCGACGCGGCGCTGGCCGTGACGCCGCCGAAGATCGACCTCGACGCCGAGTTCAGCGTCAAGATCGAAGGGCTCGACACGCTGGTCGACCCGGACGACCTGCACGATGCCCTGACCACCGGCAGCGATTCGATGAAAACGCGGATCAAGAGCGATGTCGGCGTCGATGAAGACCCGGCCATCGACGACCTGAGCAACAACAGCCTGGGGCCGATCGACCAGACGCTGCAGGACAACGCCGCGCGATTGCCGGCGAGCGACGGCACGCTGCCGCCCCTGCCGCCGGTCGGCACGCCGCTGATCTATGAGGATCCGGTCGTCCCGGTCTGGCCACCTGCCGGAGCCACCCAATGAGCAGCCCAACGAGCAGTCAACTCAAGCGTTACGAACGTCTCGGCCAGGGGCTCGGCCAGCCGATCGTTGCCGACGATGCGGGGCGCCTGCCGCTGGTCGCCGGCCCGGAGAAGGTCCGCCAGGCGATCTTCACGATCCTCGACACCGAACCGGGCGAGCGTGTCATGCGCGCCGATTTCGGCTGTGGTCTGCGCCGCTTCCTGATGGCGCCGAACAACCCGGCGACGCGTGCCGGCATCGAGCGCGAGATCGCCCAGTCGCTGGCGCGCTGGGAGCCGCGCGTGCAGGTGATTGCGGTCAGGGTGTCGCCGACCGACGAGCGCGCGACGGTGCTGATCGAGATCCACTACGCGCATGTACTGGACGGTCGCCAAGACGTCCTTGTCTATCCCTTCTATCTGGAGCAGGCGTGATGACTGTCAACGCTTGCCCCAGCGCCGCCTTGCCGGTCGGAGATGAACCATGCCACTGATCGCCCCCATCCTGGACGACCGCAGCTTCGAGGACCTGTTCGCCGAGCTGCGCAACCGCATTCCGGTGTACAACCCGGCGTGGACCGATCACCTCGATAGCGACCCCGGGATCACCCTGTTGCAGCTCTTCGCCTATCTCGGCGAGGGACTGCAGTTCCGCTTCAACCAGATTCCCGAGGCGACGCAGATCGCCTTTCTCAAGTTGCTCGATCTGCCGATGCAGCCGGCACGTCCGGCACAGGCGCTGGTCCGCTTCGAGAGCAAGGTCGCCAACGGCGTCGTCCTCTACGGCGGCGATCAGGTGAAGGCCGGCAAGGTGCTGTTCACGCTGACCCAGGACGCGACGATCTGGCCGCTCGATTGCGTGACGGTCGCGCGCCGCAGCCTGCTCAGCGACGAGGAACTCGCCGACACGACAAGAGTGCGCGGTTTCATCGACGGACTCGATAGCGAACTGGGCGCCGCCGTTCAGGGCAGCGTAGACGCGGTCAGGCTGGCTCTCGGTGCGGACCAGCAGGTGGCGCCCTACGATGTGCTGACGCTCGCTTCCGACGGTCTGTCGGCGCCGGTCGATTTCTCGGCGACGGTCGATGCCTGCGTCTGGATCGGCGTGCTGAAGAACGCAGGCGTGATCGGCGATCCTCTCGCGGACCTCAAGCGCGTCGCCGGCCGAACGCTGCCGCTGTCGCTCGGCTTCGCGCCGGCGGCCTGGTATCCCGACATAGACCAAGTGGCCGCCTGCGGCGCCGGCGACGGCCCGTCGCTGATCTGGCAGGCATCGCTGGCGAAGCTCGCCAAGGACGGCAGCCCCGACTACACACCGGTGCGCGTCGCCGGCGACACCACCGCCGGTTTTACGCGCCAGGGCGTCGTTCGTCTCGAACTGCCGGCCGACCTGACGCCGCTCGGTGTGCCGGCGGCGCCGGTCGGGCTGGCGGGAACCGGTGACTTTCCGCCTGAACTCGACGACGACCGCGCCGAGCAACTCTGGTTCTGGTTGCGCGTCTGGCGCGGCGACGGCAGCCGCATCGGCGAGGTGCGCCTGCTGACGCTGAATGCCGTTGCCGCCGAGCAGACCGTCGCGGCGGCGGGCGAATTGCTGGGCAGCGGCAACGGCCAGCCCGGCCAGGTCTACCAGCTCGCCAACGCACCGGTGCTGCGCGATGCGCGCTACCCGGTGCACCTGCAGATCGAGGAAAGCGGCGTGTGGACCGACTGGACGCAGGTCGACACGCTCGACGCGTCGAGCGGGGCCGACCGGCACTTTGCGCTCGACGCCGAAGCCGGCACGCTGCACTTTGGCGAGCGCGTACCGCAACTCGGCGAGCGACTGCGCGTCGCCGGTTATCGCTGGGGCGGCGGTGCCGCCGGCAATGTCCCGGCGGCGGCGATCGACAAGCTCGGCGCCACGCTCAACGGGCCGCTGCCGCCCGAACCGCTGCGCCGGCCGGGGCAGGTGACGCTCAAATGCAGCAATCCGCTGCCGGCCAGCGGCGGTGCCGACAGCGAGAGCCTGGACGCGGCGCTGCGCCGTATTCCGAGCGAATTGCGGCGCAACCATCGGGCGGTGGCGCGCGACGATTTCGCCGAACTGGCGCTACAGACGCCGGCCGTCCTGCTCGGTCGCGCCGAGTGCCTGCCCCTGTTTCACGCCCCGAGCCGCAAGCGCCGGCCGGGAACGGTCAGCGTCGTCGTCTGGCCGGCGCGCGACGCGCAGCACCCGAACGCGCCGCTGCCCGATGCCTGGGAGTTGATGCAGGTATGTAGCTGGCTCGACCGCTGGCGCCTGGTGACTACCGAGCTGTACGTGATCCCGCCGACCTACCGGCGGATCGCGCTGGCGATTTCGCTGAAGGTGCGCGACGGCTACGGTCTCGATGCCGTCCGCGACTGGCTTGACATCCTGCTCCGCCAGTACCTGGCACCGCTGCCCCCTTACGGTCCGGACGGGCAGGGCTGGCCGCTCGGCCGGCGGCTGCTGGCGCGCGAGCTCGAAGGCGTGGCGATGCAGGTCGAGGGGGTCGAATACCTCACCGAGCTGCGTCTCGACGCCGCCAGTACCGACGCCGACGGCAAGGTGAGCTGGGCGGCGACCGAAATGCTGCAGATCGACGATTGGGAAGTCCCGGAAGTGGCCGGCATCATCGTTGTCGATGACGCGACCGCGCTGCCGGCACCGGGGACCGGTCTGGCGCCGCCACTGGCGCGGCCGCCGGTTCCCGTGCCGGTACTCAGGGATGTCTGCTGAGGGAACGCCATGCGCCTGATCCCCGATTCCGGCCTCCGGATACTGCGCGGCACTGCCCACTGGCAGTTGTGTGCGCTACGCGACACGGCGCGCGTCGACGACGTGGTGATGCTGGCGCCGGCTGCCGCGGTCGCCGACGACGGGGTTGCGGCCGCCGGACCCTTTGCCGGCGGCTATGCCGGAATGGTTTTCGACCAGCACTGCCGGCTCTTCCACCCGCGGCCGGAGGACGGCAAGGTCGACAGCGTGCTCTGGGGCGAGACGACTTCCCTCGGCGTCCATGCCGGCACGCCGCAGCCATTCGTGATTACCGCGGCCGGCACCGAAGTCGACGGCAGCGTCACCGGCGAACTGCCGCAGCGGCCGCTGGCGCTGGCGGCCGACAGCGCGGACTATCTGTACCTCGCGGATCCGGACAGCAAAGCGGTCTGGCTGGTCGACACCTGGCAGCAGGAAGTGGCGCGGCGAATCGAATTCGCCCACGCGCCAGTCGACCTCGCCGGTTGCGGTGGCGACGTCTTCGTCCTTCTCGCCGACGGTACGACGTGGCAACTGGCGGCCTGCGCGGAACCGCTGCGCACACCCTGGCCGGCGCTTCCCGGAGCCGAGCGGCTCGCCGTCTCGGCGGCGGCGCGCGGCGGGCATCTGGCCTGGGTGCTCGAGCGTGCCGGCCAGTTCGACGCCGCGCTGCACGCGCTTCACCTCGGCCAGTCGATCACCTTGCCGTTCTGTACCGACATCGCCAGCGAGGCCGAGCACCCCGAGTTCGGCGCCCTGCTCGTCGTCGCGCAACTGCCTGGCGACAACTTTCTGCGCCTGCGCCTGCTCGGCAATCAGCCGACGCTGCTGCCACCGCTGCTGGCGCCGCACTATGACGGACGCGGGATCGCGCTGGCGCCCGATTGCCGCATCGCCTACTGGACCGCGCAGGGCCTGCGCCATGCCGCACCAGCGCGCGCGCAATATCGTCAGCGCGGCCAGGTCTTTGCTTTCGCACTCGATTCCGAGCACGATCAGACGCCATGGGGTCGCCTCGTCGTCGAGGCGTGTATCCCCGTCGGCACCGGCATCCGTTTCCGCGCGTTCACTCGCGACGACCTGGAATTCGCCGACCCGATCGACGGCAAGGGCCTGGGCGGCGAGACGCCGGTGCTCTCGCAGCACACCTGGGACAGCGACGCGCGCGCAACGCAGGCGCTGTTCCGCGACCCCTCGCCGCGGCCTCTGACGCCGGCACCGGCCGACGGTTTCGCGCTCTACGACGCGCCACTGATCGCCTTGCCCGGTCGCTACCTGTGGCTGGTCTTCGAGTTCACCGGCACGCGCAGCAAGAGCCCGCGCCTGCGCAGCGCGCGCGTTGAGTATCCGGGCCACGACCTGCTGAAGAAACTGCCGCGCACGCTGTGGCGCGAAGCGGCGGCGCGCGACTTCCTCTACCGCTACCTGATGCCGCCGGCAGCGCTGCTCGACGAATGGCAGGCGGTTGCCGGCGACCGCCACCGCCTGCTTGATTCCCGGATTGCGCCCGAGTCCGCCTTGTCGTGGCTGGCCTCCTTCCTCGGTCTGGTCCTCGACGCGTGCTGGGCGCCGGCGGTGCAACGGCAGATGATCGCCGAAGCCGCGACGCTGTTCCGGACCCGCGGCACGCTCTCCAGCCTGCAGCGGATGGTCGAGATCCTCACCGGAGCAGAAGTCGTGATCATCGAGCACTTCCGCCTGCGTGGCGGTGGCGTCGTCGGCAACCCGCACGTAAATGCCTCGCAGGCCGTCCTCGGTGTCGGTTACCGGGTCGGCGGCGCGATCGGCGACCCGCGGCGACAGGCACTGGCCAGCGACAAGCCCGCTGCCGGCGATGACTTCGAGAACTTCGACGATTTCGCGCATCGCTTCACGGTCAGCGTCGTTGCCGCGCTCGACGCACCACAACTCGGCTGCGTTCGCCGCCTGCTCGAGTTGCACAAGCCGGCGCACACCGATTTCACCCTGTGCACTGCCGACAGCGGCATCCGCGCCGGGCTCGGCGCGCACCTCGGCATCTCTTCGGTGATCGGCAAGTCGGCGGGCTTCGCGGCGGGCGTGCTCGGCGACGCCGTGCTCGGTGCCGGCACCCTGCTCGGGCGGCCGGAACTCGATCGGGAGGCGACATGAGCCTGGCCATCGACCGCCTGCGTACCCGCTTCCACAGTTCGCTGCCGTTGCCGGCAGGACGTCGTGACGACTGGCTGGGGGCTTTCGCGGCAGCAGATGGCGACGCGCTCAGCGCCGGGCTGGTCGGCAACGACGAGTGGTTGTTCATTGCCCGCCTGCCCGTGGCCATGCGCTGGTCGTTCGATACCGAGGTGAGCGCGGTCGGTGCGCAATGGCAGGACGAACTGCGGCGTGCGATCGCACAGGCGCTGGCCGGCGAAGACGACTCGCTGCTCATCCGCTATGCCAGCCGGCGCGCGGCGATCGCCGACATGCTCTACCGCAGTGCGCTTGGCGAGTGCAGCCGGCAATGGGCGTGGCAGCGCATGCAGCTGATCGCGCGCGCCGGCTGCAGCGCCGACGCGGCGCTCGCCGCCGGGATTGCCCTGCTCGCCAGCGAGCCGCAGCAGGTGTGGCCGGTCATGCATCGGCTGCTCCTTGGCGAGCGCGCGACGGCGGCGCTCAGCGCGCTTTTGCGCGCCCTGCCGGCAGCGGCCTGGAGTAGTCTGCTGGCCGCCAGTCCGCGCACCGCTGCCTACGCCAGCGCCGTCAGCGCCGCAAAGTTCAGCGCCAGCGTGGCAAGCAGCAGCGAGTCGGCAAGCGCGCTGGCGGACGACCCGGCTACCCGCGACTGGCTGTCCTGGGCCGCGACGCGGGCGCCTTTTGCTGCCGAACATCTCGACATCCTGAGCGTTCTGCTGGCGGCACTCCGCTGGCCGGCGGCGGGGACCTCGGCGACTGTGGCGGGCCAACGCCTGGCCGCCGTGCGCGCCGAACTGAGGGCGGCGATCGGTGCCACGGAGCCGCTCAGGCTGGCCGTGCGCACGCCCACAGCAGGCGAAGCCGCGCGCCCTGCGACGGCGCCGCTGGCGGTTGCCGGCGCCGAGGTCGCGGGCAGCAGCGTCAGACCCTTGCCGCCGTTGCCCGAATTGCCGGATGTGTGCGCAGCGAGTGTCTGGCAGGAGACCGGCTGGGGTGGCCTGTTGTTCTGGCTCGCTCGCCTGCCGGCGAGCGGCGCGCTGACCTGGCTGGCCGAGCAGCCCGAGCTGCCGGCTGATGCCTTGCCGATGCTGCTGCGCGCGCTTGCCGATGGACTCGGGGTGCCCGCCGACGAAGCGGTGCGGCGGGCTTTCTGCGGCGGTGAGGAGCCTGCCGGCGAGATGCCGCCGCGGTTGGCCGAATACGCCGCGACGCTGGCCGACGCCTGGGCGGCCTGGCTCGCCGAGGCGGCGCCCGAGCTGGCCATCCCGCGCTTGCCCACGGTTTGCCGGCGGCGCGGCCGGATTCGCTGCGAGCCCGGCTGGATCGAACTCGCCTTGCCTCTCGATTCTGTGGACACCAGTACGCGTCGTCTCGGGCTCGATCTCGATCCCGGCTGGCTGCCCTGGCTGGCCTGCGTCCTGAGGATTCGCTATGACTGATCAAACCGCGCCGCGCGACAGTGCGCACCAGGAACTGGTCGGCGAGGTTCGCGCACACACCCGCCGGGAGCTTGCGCAGGTCGGCCTGCGCCTGGCGCGCAGCCTGACGCAGCGCTTCGTCGCCGACAGCGAAGGGGCGCCGGCGACGGGTCTTGGCGACCCCGCGCGCGACGCCGTGCTGCCGGCTCTGGCCTTCGCCGAGCGCTTCGCGCGCGAGCTGCCGCCTGCGCTGCAGCCACCGCCCGCGGCACACCCCCTGCTGCGCCTCGCCGGCCTGGCGCGCGCTCGCCAGTCGGCGGCGCTGTTCGAGGGTCTGCTCCTGCTCGCCTGCCTGCCGGAAGCGCACGAGGGTTTCGCGACGCTCTGCCGTCTGTTCCACCCGGCCGGGCTGCCGATGCCGACCGGCACGCTGGCCTTGCACTGGCTCGAATCGGAGAGCGCCGCCGGTGCCCGTGCCGTTCCGTTTGGCGTCCGTGACGCGGTCGAGGATCTGCTCCATTACTCGCCGTTCGCCAGCATGGGCCTGATCCGCCTGGTGGGGAGCGGGCCCTGGCACGGGCGCAGCCTGCAGGCTGGTCCAGGCGTCTGGGAGGCACTGATGGCGCGGCCGCCACAGCTCGACAACGGCGAACTGGTCGGCGGCTACGCGCAGGTGCCGGGGCTCGACGACTGGCTGGCGCTGCCGGCGGTCACCCAGGCGATCGTCGCGCTGCGCCGGGCTCTGCCTTGCCAGATCATGCTCGTCGGCGGCGATGCGGCGATGCGCGTGACACGCGTGCGCGCGCTCCTCGGCGCGGCGGCGGTGGTCGCCGTGCGCACGCGTAGCGACGGCGTCGAGGCGGACACGCGCGGCAGCGCGTGTGTCGACGGTTACGCCGCGGCGTTCATGCATCAGGCGTGCCTGTGGCTCGAGGCGCGCAACGACGAGGCGGCCGGCGATTCGGCAAGCGAACGGCTGAGCGCCAGGCTGGCGGCGGCACTGCCGAGCCTTCCCGAGCTGCCGCTGATTACCAGCGGGCATTCCGAGCAGCAGTCGCCGCTGCTCGGGCTGCCGCTGATTCGCCTGCCGGTGCAGGCGCTCGCGCCGGTTGCCCGCCGCCGCCTGTGGCAATGGCTGCTGCCCCAACTCGGCGAGCAGGCCAACGTCCTCGCCGCACGCTATCCGATCGACCCGGACGACGCGCGCGACGTCGTGCGCGATCTCGGATTGCGCCAGAGCCTGTCGCCACAACCGCTGGTGCTCGAGGAGGTTGGCGAATGCATCCGCGCCCGCACCACCTGGAGCAGCCGTCCGGGAATTCAGCGTGTGCTGCCGCGCGCCGGCTGGCCGGCGCTGCTCCTGCCGGACTCGGCGCGCCGGCAGTTGCAGCGCGCCGTGCGGCGGGTGCTGCAACAGATCACCGTGCTCGACGACTGGGGCTTTGCGCAGGGCCGTGGCGAGCGGCGCGGCGTGCGCATGCTCTTCTTCGGCACGCCGGGGACCGGCAAGACGCTGGCGGCCGAAGTCGTTGCACGGGCGCTCGGCGTCGACATGCTGGTCGTCGACCTGGCCAGCCTGGTGTCGAAGTGGATCGGCGAGACCGAGAAGAATCTCGCCGCGGTCTTCGACATCGCCGAACGTTCGCGGGCCCTGCTGCTCTTCGACGAGGCCGATGCCCTGTTCGCCAAACGCACGGAGACGCAGGACGCGCACGATCGCTACGCCAATCTGGAAACCGCCTATCTCCTGCAGCGGCTGGAGCGCTACGAGGGTGTCGCGGTATTGACGACCAATCTGCGCTCGAACCTCGACAACGCCTTTGCCCGTCGCTTCGAATTCATCGTCGAGTTTCCCGAGCCCGACGCGGCTGCGCGCGAAGCGCTCTGGCGGCTGCATCTGCCGGCCGGCGCACCGCTCGCCGACGATGTCAGCCTGCCCGAGCTGGCCGCGTGGTATGCGCTGTCGGGCGCGCAAATCAAGAGCGCGGCGCTGGCGGCGGCCTTCCTCGCCGCGGCAGCGGCCTGCCGGATTCATCAACGTCATTTCCTGCTCGCCGTCGAGAATGAATTCGACAAGGCCGGGCGTGCCCACCCGGGCTTTCCGCCGCATACCGTCTGGCCGGCCGAAGACGACGCCGACGACCTCGCCCCGATCACCCCGCAAGCACGCTGACAGGAGGAATTTCCATGCCCACGCTGACCCAATACTGGAACGACGAAGCCAGTCGTCTCGACCTCGCGCTGGTCGCCGAGCAAGCGTCGCTGGCGACGCTGCGCAACGCCCTGACGCTTGCGCAAGCGTCGCAGCGTGCGGCTGCGGATGCGGCGCGCAGCCAGGCCGATGCCGTCGCGGCGGCACGCCGGGCTTTGGCGGCGATCGCCATGCCGGCCGACGGCGACCCGCTGCTGGTGCGCATGGAGGACGCCTTGATCGGTTTGGCGGCAGCCCGCGTGGCGCTGGCCAATGGCGAACTCGCGGTGCAGCGGCTGCGCGCCGACCTGGCCGCTCGGCAGGGGCGTGCCGGCGCGCTCGCCAGCGAACTCGCCGAGGCACGACGGATGCTGGCGCAAGCCACCCAGGACGCGGCAACGCGTACGACAATGGGCGACGCGCTGACCACCGGCAGCCTCGCCGGCCTGGCTGCCGATGCCGCCGCGGCGCTGACCGGCTTCGGCGCCGATGCGCGCGCCCGCGTCGAGGGCGAATTCCCGGCCAGCGGCACGGCGGCCAAAGACTTCCTCAAACGCGTGCGGGCGCGGCGGGCGATCATCGAGGCATCGGCGACCAGCGCGGCCGGCGTCGAGACGGCTGCCTTCACGGCCAGCCACGCTGCGCTCGCGCAGGCGCAGCGCGCCTTCGACACGGCGCTGCAGGCGGTGAGTGCGCGCTTTCAGGCGGGGTCGGCGCTGGCCGCCGACGTGGCGACGCTCGAGCGCCTGGCGGCATTGCCGGTGGCGGTGCCTCCGACCAGCTTCCCGGTCCTGACGCCCTGGCAGCATGCCCGCCTGCACGACGCGAGCCGCAAGTCGGCGCGCGAAGCCGCTCTCGCCAAACTCAAGGCCGTCGATGACGCACAACTGGCGCTGCGCAGCGCGCAGGCCAGCTACGACCAGGCGCTGCACGCGGCCATGCAAGCCGAGCCCGACGCGACGCCGGCCCAGCTCGACGCGACGACGCTGAGCGTGCAGCGCGCAGCGCTCGACGGCAAGGCGGCCGATCTCGAAGCGGCGCGCACGGCAGTCGACGCCGGCGAGAGGGCAAGCCTGCAGGCCTGGTTCGCCGCCGTTCCAGACGCGCTCTGGGAAGCGCTGGAAAGCCTCGACAGCGCTCTGGCGCGGCTGACGCTGTTGTCCGGGCCGCCGGCAGCGGCCACGCTGCTGGCCGACCGGGATGCTGCCGAGGCCGCCCTGGTGAGTGCGCTCAGCGCGGCACGGCTGACGCAGCGCAAGGCGGCCGGGGCCGGCGCGGCGCACCTGCGGGCCAGTGCCGCGCAGTTGGCCGAAAGCGAAACGCAGCGGCAGCGTGCCGATGCGGTCGCCCGCAGCGCGTCCTTGTTCTGAGCACGGAGAAGACCATGAATGCGAACGACACCCCCGGACTCGGTTGCAGCGGGCTGCCGCTGATCGACCGTTGTGCGGCGAGCCTGCCCGACAATCCCCAGTGCGCGCCGAACTACCACTTCGGCATGCTGCTCGGCGTCGCCGACCTGCGCGCCGAGCAGGGTTTCCACGTCGGCCGCCTGCGCCGCCATCAGCGCCTGCTGCATGGCAGCGGTGTCGTCGCCGGCTATCCGGTGCGTTTCGACGCCGACGACTTCGAACTGCACGTTGGTCCCGGCTACGCGATCGACGCGTTGGGGCGCGACCTGCTGCTCGACAGCGAGCAATGCGTCAGTCTGCCCAAGTGGTGGGAAAAACACGCCGGCGACGACGAATTCGACGATATCGCCTCGGCCAAGGATGCCCGTTTCGACCTCGATGTCGTCGTCTGCTACGGCAGTTGTCTCGACCAGCCGGTCCCGGCGATCGCCGAGCCCTGTGCCGGCAGTGCGGCCGACATCGCCTACGCGCGACTCTGTGAAAACGCGCAACTGGCGCTGCTGCGCCATGTCGACGCGCCGCCTGCAGCCTCGCCGGCCCCCTATCACCTGCTCGGCCGCTGGCTGGGTCTGACCGCCGCGGCCACCGGCAGCGAAGGCAAGCCGCTGCCTGCCGAGCAGTGGCTCAACGACAGCCTGGCCGGCGTGCAGGCCTTGCCGGCCGCCGAGCAGGCGGCGGCGCGCGCCACGCTGCTGCGCGAGGTCAGCGCGCGCGCTGTTGCCGACATCTCGCCCTTCGCTCCGGCGCACGCGCCCGACGAGGCGGATCTCTGCCTGACCCTCGCCCGCCTGCGCGAGGTCCATGTCTGGCAGGACGCCAGCGGCTGGCAGGCCACGATCGGCAGCGTCGAACTCGCTACGCGCAACTCGCTGTTGCCGACGAGCCTGCTGCAGACCTTGCTGCTTGCCGAACCGCCGCCGGCAACGGCCGCCGCTGGCGCCGTCGTCGTCGCCGATGGCGCGACGCTGAGCGGCAGCGACGTCAAGCTCGTCTTCAGCCAGAAGCTGGCGCCGGCCAGCGTCCAGGCGGCGGCTTTCGGTGCCAGCGAGTACATCGACGACGAAGGCTGGAAGACCTTCACGCCGGCAGCGCCGGTATATGACGAAAGCGATCCCGCGCGACCCGGTGTGACGCTGACGCTCGACCGGGCGCCGGCCGGTTCGCGGTTGCGCATCACGGTCGTCGGCACGGGCAGCACACCGCTCCTCGGCGCCAATCTGATCCCCGCCGGTGCGCTGCATCCGGGCAGCGACGGTCGCAACCTCACCACCACCATCTTCAGGGGCTAGTCATGGGCAAAAACGAAATCACCGGCGAGACCGTCGAGATCAGCGTCAAGGACGGCGTCGCCTTCATCGAGCAGGCGAGCCCACTGACCCGCCTGCATTACTTCGACGGCCAGTTCCTGCGCGCCGACGCCTTCGCGCTCGAACAGGATTACCACCGCACACGCACGCGCCTGGCCAATCTTGCCGGTGGCTGGGGCGTGGTGCATGGCCTGGGAGTCGCCATCAGCGGCGCGCAGCTCACTGTCGGCGCCGGCTTGGCGGTGACCGCCGCGGGCAACTTCGTTCTCGCCACGGGCGAGATGCAGGCGGCAATTGCCGACTTGCTGGCCACCGCCGCGCCGGCGCCGGCGAGCGGCAACGCCGACTTCGCCGATTGTCTGGAAGCGGGCAAGGGCGGGGTCACGGAAACCACCGGGCTGGCCATCTACGAGATCACCGTCGGCCCCGTCGAAGGGCAGTGCGGCAACGAGCCGGTCTTCGGCAAACTGTGCGAGAGCGCCTGTGCGAGCGACTCGCGGCATCCGTGGTGGCGCGAAGGCGTCGTCCTGCGCCTGCGCCCGGTCAACCTGAAACTGCCGGCGAGCAGCGCCGTGGCGATGTCGCTGGTGCATCTGCGCAATCGCGTCGCTTCCGGTTATTTTGCCGCCGAGCCCTGGCTGACGGCGAGCGCCGTCAGTGCCGCGGGTCTCGCCGGCAATCTCTGGTGCGAGCCGGCCGCTCTGTATGGGCGCGACGAAGTGGTGATCGGCCTGCTCGTTCGCGAAGCCGGCATCAATCGCGTTCTCGACGCCTGGAGCGGCCGCCGCGAGCGCATGGATACGCAGGCGCGCGGCTACTGGCAGGGACGCATGACGATGCGCCCGTGGAACGTCTTCGTGGCGCAGATCCTGCAATTCCAGTGTCAGCTCAGCAGCCTCTTCGACGCCGGCAGCGTGGTCATCACGCCGGCCGACGACTGCGCCGAGTTACGCCTGCTGCTCGACAAGACGCGCAAGGAACTCGAAGCCCTGCAGAAGAAGTATCGTGACAGCGCCGAGAAGATCGTCCAGTCGTTTGCCGACAAGCCCAGCAAGAAGGGCGCGCTGGAAGCTGCCAACGAGGTGAAGATTGCCTATTCCGAGCTTTACGACCTGAGCAGTCAGCTTGCCGGGGCCGAGTTGGGCAAGGGCGTCCTGCCGGCGCAACGCATGCTCATCAACGCTGGCTTCATCGAGTTGCCGCCCGCCGGTTACCTGCCGGTAGCGGCCGGCAAGGTGGCGCTCGAGGAGCAACTCGCGCGCATCTTCGGTGAGGGGGTTGCGCTCCACTACCACGCGGTGCGTGCCGACGAGATTGCCCACTTGTTGAGCGAAGCGCAGCACCTGCAGCGCATTTCACTGACGCATGGCATCGACCGACCCGGTGAACTCGAGGAGGTCGAGATCTTCGTTCCCGACGGCCAGGTGGTCGACCTGCAGGCGCAGGCTGCCGGCACCTGGTGGCAGGTCGATATGCGGGCAGCGGCGCTGACGGTCTTCGACTTCGGGAGTGACGACGGCAAGTACGAAGCCGTGGACAAGGCATTCGCCGCGCCAGCCGAAGCCGCGGCGGCGGCCGATGGCACCACCGGTGCCGCCGCCGCGAATGCGGACTTCCAGGACCATGCCGGCAGCAAAGCCGACACGTCGCTGGCTACCCTGACGCTCTCGGGAATGGCGCGCAGCGAAGCGCGCGACGATGGCAGCTATGGTCTGACGCTGACCACCTCGACAGATCCAGCGGAGATTGCGGATCTTGCCCTCGACCGCAAGCAGAACCTGGGACGGCGTGTCGGTGGTTTCAGCGTCTATGTCGCCGGGGACGTGAGCGGCGATCCTTTCGATCTTGGCATCGGCGACGCGCTTGACGTCAAGGCGGAGCTGCGAGTGATCGCCGATGGCCGGGGCACCGCCGGCGCGGTGGCTGGCCAACTGACGGTCCTGTCGCGCCGGTCTGTGGACAGTTATGTCGAGTTGCTGGTGCAGATCGACATGGTGGCGATTACTACGGTGCATGGCGGAACGGAGACGCCGCGGCCGGACACCCGCCGCAGTACTTTGCGCCTGGCGATGCTGCGTCGGGGCGACGGCGACACCGGCAGCTTCATCCTCGACGATCAGCGGCACGACCCGGCGAGTTCGCCGGTGTTCGTCGACTGGCAGGACTCGCCGCGCCGCGCCACCCTCTCGGTGAGCACCGCCAGCGAGGCCGGCAAGGCCGTGTTGCAGCAACTGGTGCGCGCGCTGGTGAGTACCGATGCTTCGCTTTCCACCAGCGCGATGCTGGTGGCGCGTCAGGAGTTGCTGGTGATGAGCGCCCTGGCCGGCATGCCCTCGCCGGCGAGCGCGCTCGGTGTGTCGGTGATGAACACGCTGCTGGCCATTGCCGAAGTGACCGACGATGCCGCTTTCCTGGCTCGCGCGCGCCGGCGCCTGTTTCCGACGCTGGGCGTGCTGCCGGCGCAGCAGGTGCGCGCGGTGCAGGACTGGGTGATGTTCCGGCGTGCGCGTACGCATCTCTGCGGTCCGCTGTGCGCGCCGCTCGTCGTCCCGGCGGTCGAGGCCTTCCAGGTCTGGCACCTGCGGCTGGAGACACTCAAGGATGTCGACCTTTTGAAGGCCGCCCTCGACAAGGGCGATGCCGAGATCCTCGCGCGCTTCAAGTTCCAGCGCGTGGGTATTCTGCGCTTCCGTGACGAGAGCACCTTTGCCGAAGAGTCCGCCGACCGCGTGTTGGCGATGTGGCGGCTGGCGGCGCCGGCGCCGCAGGTGGTCCTCGGGCGAGTCTGGGAAAGCGCGCCGGCGACCGGGCAGGGCTGGCAGAACCACTTCCGCCTGCGCAACATGCTGCAGCAGATCGCCAGCCTGACCAAGCCGCCGGCGGCCGGCGAAGGGGCGCTGGCGGCTGTTCCGCCACCACCGCCGCCGCTCGCCGATCGCGCGCTCGATGGCGGCATGCTGGTGGTCAGCGTGCTCAGCGGCGAGACACGCAACGCACTGCTGATCTACGGTAACTGGGATGCCCCGAACCATTACCTGACCAAAGAGGCTCCGCGCAGTCCCATGGAGTTTTCCGACAACGCGCCGCAAGGCTCGGCACTGGCCAACTTCATCGCCTCGCTGAACGCCGACCAGCCAGTGCGTGGCGTCACTCTGGCAACGACCAAAGCAGCACCCGATGCCGGCGCTGCGGCGCGCCTGAAGACCGTGGTCGAAGCACTGGTGGCCGCCGGCAAGCCGGCTCCGGCAGCCGCCCGTCAGGTCGTCGAACAGATCAACACGCACGACCGCGGTCAGCTCAGCGAGATCGGGCTCGTCCCCGACGACTACGACGAAGTCATCTTCTTCGAACTCAACGACGGTTGATGAGGCCGACCAGCGATGCCTGCCGCCGCCCCGCCCGCTGCTGACTTCAAGAAACCGGCGACGCCGTCCGCGGCGGCCGGCCAGGCCGAACACGGCAAGAACCCGGCGGCCGCGGCAAGCAAGCCGGGGGAGCGGCAGGCCGACGCTGGCAAGCAGGCTCGGCAGGGGCCCGCTGGCGCGCCGCCGGCAACGGCGAAAGCCGGCGCGGCGGCACCTGCCAGCGGCAACCAGCAACGCTTCGACCGCATGGCCGTGCGCGCCAAGCTGGCGGTCAGCGAGCCGGGTGATGCCGTCGAACGCGAAGCCGATGCGGTTGCCGAGAGAGTCATGCGCATGCAGGAGTCGGTGGCTGCGCCGGCAGCGGCGCGTGGCGCTGCCCCGGCGAAACCGGCGGAGATCAAGCGCAAGGAAGATCCCCGGGCACGCGACCCCGCGCAAGGTGCTGCGGCGTCTGCCCCAGGCACCGGAGCAGCGGCGGCAAAGGTACAGACCGGCGCCGGTGGCCAGATCGCTCCAGGGAGCAAACCGGAAAAGGCGGCAGGACCTGGCGTGGCGCCTTCACTACAGCCGCCAGCAAACGGCCCCGCTGGCCGTCAGGAGGCGGCACCGATCTCCCGTGCGGTCGCCCAGCAGGAGCCGCAGACCACAGGCAGCACGCCACCCGCCGAGGAAACCGGGGGTGCCGAGCCGGTACGTGGTGCCGATGTCGGCAGTTCCATCAAGGACCAGCGGGGCCAGGGCGAGCCCCTGAGTGAGGACGTGCGTGCCCGCATGGAAGGCCAGCTCGGGCACGACTTCAGCCAGGTACGCATCCATCAGGACTCACGCGCCCACCAGTTGTGCAGGCATTTGGGCGCGCTCGCCTTCACCACCGGTAACGACATCTTCTTCGCTCGCGGCCGCTACCAGCCGAACAGCAAGGCAGGGCTGGCGCTGCTCGCCCATGAGCTCGCGCACGTGGTGCAGCATCAGGATTGCGGCCCGGTGATCGCACGCAAGATCGATCCGGAGATCGAAGACAAGTACAAGCCACGCAACCAGACGGCGACGGATGCCGCGCTCAAGGCGCTTGACCAGCTCGACATTCCCGCCGTAAAGGCGCGCCACCTGCCGCTCTACCAGGGCAATGCCTCAAGTGGAAACCTCAAGCGCAAGCGCGGCTACAGCCGTGGCAATCCTGCTCAGGTCGGCGTCTGGAATTCGGGCATCACGATCAGCGAAGCCACGATTCGCCAGAAGCTCAAGGACAGGGGCCTCAAGAATGTGCCCGACGATGCCGGCGAGTCTTTCAAACTCCAACTGGGCAACAAGAAGAAACCACAATCCAAGAGTATTGCGCAGTTGCAGAAGCTGCTGAAGATCCCGACCTGGACACGCCATGGCATGCCGGTGACGAATGGCTTCCAGGTCGATCACATCGTCGAGCTGCAGGTCTCGGGCGAGAATGGTACCGGCACGGGCAACAGCCTGGGGAACATGGAGTTGCTCGACCAGCCCAGCAACAGCAGCTCTGGTGGCGCGATTCGCGGCGCGATCTACAGCAAGGTTGACGCCTACCTCAACAGCTTCAAGGCCCCACAGCCCAAGCGCAAGACCTTCCTCAAGCAGCACGATCTCGTTTTCGGAGGCGTCGGCGCCAAGCTCAAGTCGGGCGCCAGCGCAGCCGACAGCGCCTGGTGGAACCTGACGGAGATCAAGGAAGCCAAACCGCTGGAAACCGCCGAGGCGACGCCGGATGTAGACGAAGAGGGCACCGACAAGGAATTCCTCCTGGCCGATGCGCCTGGGGGAATCATCATCCAGCGCATCAGCCACAAGAGCGGCCCGGGCAGCTTCGCGATCAGCGGCACGGCGCAATCCGCCATCTCCGGCCTCACCCTCAAGACCATCAACATCACCGAAGCAGCCAAGCAAGGCAGCGGAAATGTAGGCTCGATCGACGCCACCTGGAAGCTGCCCAAGAAGTGGTCCCACGCCAAGCCGGATGTGGCGCTCACGCTCAGCGGTGACGGGAAGTATCGCGGCTACCCCGCCAAGCTCGGCAAGCAATCGCTCCACTTTGAAAACCTGAGCCCGGTCGAGTTCGATGATATCCAGATCGATGATGGCAAGATCCTGGGCGAAGGGAAGCTGACGCCCTCGCTTCCCCTGCTCAATGCCCCGATCATGGTGCGGCTCGATGGCGACGACATCGAGTTCTACATCGAATTCAGCTCCGACCAGATCAATCTGAGCGCACCGGGCGTGACGGTCGATGAGGCCACGGTGCAGGCCGCCTACTCCGTAGCGCAAGGCTTCAAGCTGGGCGGCGAGATATTCTTCACCATCACCAATGTGGCCGACGGCTCGCTCAAGGCCACCTTCGCACAAGGCAGCGGCCTGTCGGTCGAAGGCAAGGTCGACTTTCAGAGCGAACTGTTCGACAAAGCCACCATCGCCGCCTCGTGGAGCGAGAAGGAGAAGTTCGGCGCCAGGGGCGAACTGGAAATCTCCAAGCCGGGCAAGATCAAGGGCATCAAGGCGGCCAAGCTCACCGTCGGCTACACCCAGCAAAGCCAGACCTTCACGGCCTCCGGCAATGCCGAGACCGATATCCCCGGCGTCAAGAACTTCACTGCCGACGCCAGGTTTCAGGACGCCGAGAACTTCAGCATCACCGGCAAGGCCGAGCTGGAAAAGCTGCCCGGCATCAAGAGCGGCAATCTCGACATGACGCTCGCCAAGGCCAAGGGTGCGTGGTCGCTGGAAGGCAAGGCCAGCGCCGTGCCCGACCTGCCCAAGGGTCTCAGCGGCAGTTTCGAAGGTAGCTACAAGGATGGCCTGGTCGACCTCAACGGCAAGCTCGGTTATGAAGACAGCAAGGTGTTCTCGGGTAGCGAGATATCGGTCGGCGTCACCAACGGTGGGGCGAGTGACGACGGCAAACCGCTTGCCAAGGGTGGTGGCAAGACCTACGTGGTGTATGGCAGCGGCAAGCTCAAGGCCAAGCTGACCGACACCATCACCGGTGAGGCCAACATCAGGCTCGACAAGAGCGGCAGCGTCTGGATCAGCGGCACCATTACGAAGGCCGAGGCCAAGCTCTTCGAGCGCTTCCCCAAGGAAGAGGATTCCCGCAAGACGCTCTTCGAAATGACCTCACCCAAGATCCCGGTACCGGGCTTGGCCATCTCTGTGGGTAGCGTGGCCGTAGGCCTCAATCTCTCGCTCAAAGGTGGCCTGTACAGCGATGCCTGGGTGGGGCCGGGCGGCTTCAAGAACATCAGCATCGGAGTCAAGGAATTCAATCCGGCCGAGACGACGATCGACAAGCTCAAGCTGTTCGGCGATGCGAAGTTCGAGGTGCCTGCCTATGCCGGGCTGGCCGCCGACCTGGATGCGCGACTTACCCTTGATGCCGGCATCGCCTCGGTGGGTGGCAGCGTGGGCGTCGAGGGCAAGGCGGGGATCGCACCCAAGATCGAGGCCAGTCCGAAGTTCTCCTGGAGTTACGACGATGGCCTCGACGTGGAGAGCGCTGTCACGGCCTCGCTGACGCCCGTGCTTTCGCTGGGCATCAACGGCAAGCTGTTCGCGGAAGCCAACCTCATGGTCAAGACCATCACCTTGTGGGAAAAGAAGTTCGACGGCCGCAAGTTCACGCTGGATCCCAAACTGTCGCTCTCCGCAACGATCTCGGCGGGCTACAACACCAGTGCCGGCAAGGTGAGATTCGGCCGGCCGGAGTTCAAGACGCCCGACATCAACGTCAGCGAACTGATGGGCAACATCATGGGCAAAGGCGACGAGCGCGTCGAAACCCATTATGACGAAGAACTCGGTATCTGCCGCCGTCGCGAATCCGGAGCGACCTCCCTAGCGGGAGCCGCCGATGCTAACCCAAACGGTGTACCAGCACCGCGCGATGCCATTGCCGCCCCCGGCATGCGTAGCGCCGCGCCAAACCCCCACGCCACTGCGCAACAACTCGATCGCGCCCAGCTTCTCGAACAGATCGGCGAAGGTGTCCCCCTGCCCGACCGCATTCGCAATGACTTCGAGCAGGCCATGGGCGTCGACCTGAGCCCGGTACGCATCCATACCAACCCTGGCGCCTTCGACACGGCCCGATCGCTGCAGGCGCGCGCCTTCGCTTTCGACATCCACATTGTGTTCGCGGCGGGTGAATTCCAGCCGCACAGGCCCGAAGGCAAGTCACTCCTGGCGCATGAGCTGACCCACGTACTGCAGTCGCGTGATGGCCTGACCGACATTGCGCGCGCCGTCGATCCGGAATCGTCGACCACGCACGAGGGCCGAGAACCGATCGCCCATGAGCTGGCGCACGTAGCGCAGCAGCAGGGCGGCGGCGATCCGATCGTTCTGCGCTGGCCGGCGGTGACGCGCACGCCGGCGCAGACCTCCGAGACGCCGGCGAGCATCCGGGCGATGACGCTGTCCGGCTTCTCGATGCTTACCGAGAGCCAGCTCGATTGGGCGACGAGCCCGGCCTTGCAGGCCGATGCGGCGGCGCTGGCGGCGTTCCGCGACCTCGATCGCTTTGCCGAGCGGCCGAACGTCCTCGCGGGGGCCGGCGATCTCAATGTCGGCGACATCATCACCAAGGGCATCCCGGCGATTTACGCGCCGCTCGAAAAATACGCCGAAGGAGCGGCGACCGACCACACCGCGTGGCTGCGTTCGACCAGCAACATCAACGAGGCCGAGAGCTGGGGGCGCGATCTGACGACGCTGGAAGCCGCCTGGCCGGCGGCCAACCTGTCGCTGGTCATGCGCGCGCCGCCGAATCCGGCAGCGAGCAAGGGACCGTTCGAGAAGCTCGTAGATCCGGCGGCGCCCGAACTGACTAATTTCGTCAGCTACCTGACGAGCTGCACGCCGGTCCTCTCGGCCAACGACGGCAGCGAAGTCGATTCGTTTCTGGATCTGCGTCGCGAAGGTGCCCTGCCGCATACCTATCACGGCCGCATCAACTATGCGCGCACCTATCACCATTTCACCAAGGGAACGCTCGACGGTCTGGTCGGCAACGAGGCTTGGCCGCCAGTGGCACAGTGGTCCTGGTCGCCGTTGCGGCGGCCGTTGACCGTCGTGCTCTACCCGGCAGTCGATGACAACGGGGCTTTCCATCGCAATCTTGGTCTGCAGGCGATGGTCACGAGCAGCGACATCCTGACCATCGTCATCGAAGGGCATGCGACGGTCGGCGGCTATCAGTCGCAACTGGCGCCGGTCGCCGCGCGCTATGGCATTAACGGCCAGATCCACCAGGCTCTGATCGGCGGGCACGGCAACTCGACGGTACTCAATCTGGCCGGCAGCGCCGGCGCGGCGATGACCGTCGACGCCCTCGGCACCAGCGGTGCGACGGGCGCCAACACGACGGCCCTGATGACGGCACTGACCGGCTTGATGAGCGGTAATCCGGCGCAGCGCCGGATCGTTCTCGATGCCTGCCTGACCAACTCGCACGCCGTCGGCACGGCGCTGCGGGCCTTGCCGGCGGACGCCGCCGCCGACGTCAACACGGCGATTGGTGCCGACCCCAGCCTGCGCGACGTGGTAGCGACAGCGGCCGGTCCAGGCGCCACGGTGCTTGGCGCCGACGCGTCGTTCGCGCCCTCGCAAACCACCTTCCTCACCCCCGGATCGACCGACATCGGCCTGAGCGTGCCCGGCGACCCCGATCTGGTCGCCGACAAGCTGGTTTACGTCGAATTCGGGACCGAACCGACCGGCTGTCTGCGCGCCGTACTCGAGTGCTGGGCCCGCGACCAGATCGCCGGCACGCACGCCTGCCGCGATGCCATGTTGCGCCGGATCGGCGCCGGGCGATCGACGCACGTCGCCGCGGCGGCGACAGATACCTGGCGCGAAAGCGTCATCCAGCCGCTTTACGATCTGGCCGCCAACCACTATTGGGGCAGCGGCGAGGCCATCCGTCAGCTTGGCGAACTGGCCGACCGGATTTTCGTCCTGTACATGGAGAACCACTCGTCTGCCGCCCAGATCGACAACGCGCTGGCGGTGATCGCCGGCAATGTCGCGCACGTCAATCAAGTATTCGGCCGCGTCACCGCCGACCCGACGAGTACCGGGAACATGCGCGTCGCGATCACGCTCGAGCAGGTGTGGATGCAGTACAACCACGCGCGTCGCGGCCAGTTCATGACCGAACTGGCCCGTTACGGCAGTTGCGCGCTGGCTTCCCCACACGTCGACATGAGCCTCGTCATGCCGCAACTGGCCGATCTGTTGCTCTTGCCACCGGTGGCGGCCCAGCTCAAGGTCGCCTTGCTGGCGGCACGTCATGCGCCGGTGAGCTCGCCACCGCCGTCGCCGCTGCCGGCGCACATCGCTTACCTGCGCGGCCTGCTCGGCGCCGGTCCGACGTTCCCGGCGGCAGCCGGTATTGATGCCGCGCTCGGTCCGCTGGGCTCCGAGGAAGACATCCTCGCGGCCATCGGCCGGCCGCTCGCGGGGGCTCCCGATCCGACCCGCCCACCCAATGCCAACATCAATCTCGGGCGTGCCGACGTGCCCGACCAGAACGAGTTCGCGGTGACGCCCCTGCGCCGGAACGGTGTGGTAGCGACGGTGCGCGACGATCTGATGGTACGCAGCCGCCCCACCACCGCGACGAACGCCAACATCTTTGCGCGCCTGCCCGGCGGTACCCGCGTGCAGGTCATCGGTGAATTCCAGACCTGGTACGTCATCGAGCAACCGGGCAGCACCGGCTTCGTGGCCAAGCGCTACATCACGCTGCTGCCCTGACCGGTCTGCGAAACGCCCCGGGTCCGGCAGGCCAGCGGGAGGAGAAATCCGGATCGGCCCCGCATCGGCACGCGCTCGCCCGGTAGCGGGATGTGCGTGCCGCCCTTGCGGCGTTCGCCGGCCTCAGAGCCGTTCGAACGGAATCGGCTTGCCGGTGAGGAATCCCTGGATGAGCCGGAAGCCCATGTCGCGGCAGATCTCCGCCTCGGCTTCGAGTTCGATGCCTTCGGCCAGTGGCACCGAGCCCAAGTCGAGCACCAGCTTGACGAGATCGCTGACGACGCGCCGCTTGCGGTCGCCGGCGAGGTGGATGTCGTGCAGCAGTCCCATGTCGAACTTGACGAAATGGGCCGGCGCTTCGCCGAGTTCGCTCAAGCGTGCCTGACCGGCGCCGAAATCGTCGTAGGCGAAGCGCACGCCGATATCGCGAAAGCGTGCGGCGAGATCGATCAGGCGCGCGGTTTCGGTCACCGCGGTCTCATGGATCTCGATCACCAGATCCAATTCTGGCTGGTGGCGGCGCAGATGGACCAGCGAGGCGAAGAACTCCCTGCTGAACGTTTCTTTCGGATGCGTGTTGGCAAACAAGGGAAAGCCCGGCAAGCGTGGTGCAATCTCCGCCAGGCTGAAGCGGCGGAAGGCGACGCTGAGCTCGACTTCGCGATCGAGTGCGGTGGCCAGCGAGAAGAGGCGAATCGGTGCCGACGGCAGTCGCGGGTGGTTGGCGCGACCGAGCAATTCGTAGGCGACGGTCTTCCTGCTGATCGAATCGACGATCGGTTGCGCGGCGCCCGACACGCCCTCGCCATCAAGGAGATCGAGGAACTCGGGCTCGTTGGGAACGAAGAGTTCCGAAAGCGCCAGGCCGTTGGGCACCAGCATGGTTCCCATCTGGTCGATGCGCGTCTGATCCAGCGCACGCATGCGCACGCGGAATTCGGCGGTTCCGAAATGCACGATGTCGTTCTCGTCGAGCAGGCACGAGCCTTCGATGCGGCGGCGACCGACGAAACTGCCATTGGTACTGTTCAGATCGGTCAATCGCAGGCGACCACTGATGTCCGCCGTCATTAGCGCGTGATTGCGGCTCAGGCCACGCGAAGCCAGCACCAGATCGTTCTTGGCATCACGGCCGATACGGAACGGCAATGGCGTGATCGGATAGGTGAAATGCGAGCCATCCGCGGCAATCGACTCGAGGAACCACTGCCTTTCCACGCTAAGCTCCGCTGATCATTGTGAAGGGGTAGTGACGGTTCCTGCAGTTGATCGTGAAGGCCATGTCAGGGTGTTGGGCTTCCGGTGGATGACGTACCGCTCGCGTGGCTGGCGGCACTTTGCCGGACAGGTGCCGGTCCGCCAGCGCCTGCCGTGATCCATGTCACCCCGATAGGGCTGCTGCCTGGCTGATCGCCGACCGACGGGAAGGCGGTTGTCCTGACGCGCGCCAGTATATTCGGCCCTGTCGACCGCCGTCAATCGCTAACTTGCCGACGCTTTGCGGGGAACCGGACGGGGGGGCAATACCGGGGCGCCTGAGCGTCCCGTCTGGCCATGATGGCGGTTTGACGTTGGGCGATCGTCGCTTACAATCCGGCACGCTTGCACGCTGTCGGCGCTCCCCCGCTGCCGTCGCTCTTCCCCAACGTTTGGTGACGCTTTCGCATGCAAAGACTCCTTGCTCTCGCCGGCCCGCTGCCGTTCATCGCCCTCGCCATCGTTGCTGCGGGCTTGTCGCTGGGCGTCGCGGCCTGGCTGTTTGCCGAGGTCTTCGCGGCGCCACTCGAGCCGCTGGCCGCCGTCTGGCGCTACCCGCTGACCGGCCTGGCCCTGGCCACCAGCTACTTTGCCTATGGCCTGACGTTGCTGCTGGTTGCCCCGGCATTGAACCTCCTGCTCGGGGGACGACTGCAACCGTATCGGGGCTCGGCGGTGTCGCTGACGGCACTGCGCTGGTATGTGCATTGCACGCTCACCCTGGTGGTTCGCTACTCGTTCCTCGAGTTCGTCACCCCTTCGCCGTTTGCGCAACTCTACTACCGGCTGATGGGAATGAAGATCGGGCGCAACGTCACCATCAATTCGACCGCCATTGCCGACCCCTCGCTGATCACCCTCGGGGACGGCGTCACCATCGGTGGCAGCGCCAGTGTCATGGCCCACTATGCGCAGGGCGGCTACCTGGTCATTGCGCCGGTCCGCCTCGGCGCCGGCGCGACGATCGGACTGCGCGCGATCGTCATGGGCGGCGTCGAGGTCGGCGACAAGGCCAAGGTGCTCGCCGGCTCCTTCGTCCTGCCGAACACGCGGATTCCTGCCGGCGAGACCTGGGGCGGGATTCCCGCGCAGCGGCTCGAACTCGAGCGCGGCGAGGAAGCGCGCGGCAACGGCCCAGGCGCCAGCTAGTGTGATGCCGGAACTGCCGTCACTGGAGGCCATCGGCCTGCGCTTGCTGGCGATCGCCGGCGGTCTGATCGCCTGGTTCGTCAGCCAGCGCCTGATCGGCGAGCGCCAGCTCGCCGCGGACGGGGGCATCTACGACCACCTCCACCGAGTCACCGCTGGTGCGAATGCCTGGCTGCATGCGCATCGCCGCACCGCCAACGCGCTGCTCATCGGCAGCTCGCTGGGCGTCGATGCGGTGACCCTGTTCGTTCTCGGCTACGCTGTCCTCGGTCCGAGTTTTGCGCCGTTCTGGGGCCTGCTGGGACTCTTCGTCCTCCGCCAGCTCAGCCAGGCCGTGGTCGCCCTGCCGGCACCGCCGGGAATGATCTGGCGCCATCCCGGTGTCCCGTCGCTGTTCGTCACCTATGCTGTCGGCAACGACTTCTTCTTTTCCGGGCACACCGCGCTGGCGGTCTACGGAGCCCTGCAGTTGGCGACGCTCGGCATCCCGGCTCTCACCGTTATCGGCATCGTGCTCGCCGGACTGCAGATGGCCGTCGTGATCGTGCTGCGCGCGCACTGGACTCTCGACGTGCTCGCCGGATTGTTTGCCGCCTTGTTGGTCGGCGCACTGGTCTGGCCGGCGTGAGCCACGAGGGGAAGCTGCCCGTTTCGCCGCTCCCGGAAGGCGCACGGCGCGCCATGGTCGTCCTGTACACGGATTTCGGTAGCGATGATCCTTATGTCGGGCAGATGAAGGCGGCCCTGTTGCACCATGGCCAGAGCACCCTCCCCATTGTCGACCTGCTGCATCGCGTGCCTGACTTCGATGTGCGGGCCGGCGCCCACCTGCTGGCGGCCCTGGCGACGAGCTTCGATTCCGGAACCGTCTTTCTCGCGGTCGTTGATCCGGGCGTCGGCAGTGATCGCCCGGCGGTAGTGATCGAGGCCGACGGCAAATGGTACGTCGGCCCGGACAACGGCCTTCTCGGTGTCGTTGCGGCGCGGGCACGCGTGCTGCGTACGTGGTGCATCGTCTGGCGTCCTCCCGGGCTCTCGGCGTCTTTTCATGGGCGCGACCTGTTCGCGCCCATCGCCGCACGTATCGCCACCGGCGATCCCCTGACGACAGAGCTCGTCGAATGTGCTGGCCTCGAGCACCCGCAAGCGGCCGACGATCTGGCTGCCGTCATCTACGTCGACCACTATGGCAATGCGCTGACCGGCCTTCGGGCGGCCACCGTTGGGCGGCAGGCGTGGCTCGCCGTCGGGACGGCGCGAGTCCCGCCGGCGCGGGTGTTTGCCGAAGTGCCGGTGGGGCAGCCGTTCTGGTACGAGAACAGCGTTGGACTGGTGGAGATTGCCGTCAATCGGGGCAGTGCCGCGTCGGAACTGCGTCTGGCCGTGGGATCCCCGGTGGTGCCGGAGGCGTGACCGCTGCGTGCAGTCACACCGTCGCTCCGATGGTGCCCGCCTGCGCCGTGAAGATTGGCGACGAGTCCGTGGAGAGGCTCTCGAGTAGATGACATCCGGGCGCGCCGCTGGGCGGTTGTTGCCGGCGCGACGCGGGGCATCGGCCGTAGGCAGCAGTCCATCGTCCCCGGTTCGTCGGGCTCGCGCCAGTTGATCGACGGGCTGGCACGACATCAGCGGTGAGGCCGGGCGGCAACTTTCGGCGACGGCATAGCGACGCGGCGTCGTCTGTGGCACTGTCAGACAAGGGGTGATCTGCGGTGCGGCTGAACCCTCAGCCAATTCCCAGTGCCTCCTGCACGACGTGCGCGGCGCGCACCGCGAGTTGCCGCGTGTCCATGCCTGCGAGCGAAGATTTCGTGAGCGCGCCAATCGCCCCCAGGCTGTCCTTGGTGTTGTGCTCGAGGTCTCCATGCGCACGGGCGCCGGCCACCGTATTGGTCACGTCCACGCCCTCTTGCCTGAGCGTGATGGCCATGAAGGCATCGCCCATGTTCTCCTGGAAGTTCCGATAATCGGCGCGGGACTTGATGGCCTGGAAGGACTGACGCACCGCGTCCGCATCGTAGTAGAGGCCATCGTCGCCGGCGCGAACGCACGCCTGCAGCGCATCGAGCTTGTCCGCCTCGCCGAGCATGAGCCGGCGCACGTCGGGATGTGCGATGGCACCCTCGTCGCTGCCTGCCCATTCGCGAATGGCGTCGCCGGCCTTCCCCGTGCGATCGTCGAGCGCGGCGACCGCGACGCCCCAGGCGTCGGCGCCGGACTGTTCGGCGTGGTGTACCACCATGTGGCCCGCCTCGTGCAGCAGTGTCATGCGCTCGGTCTGGCGGAGCTCGTCAGCGCCAAAGAGGCGGCGAAGGTCGCCGAAGGCGCCTTGCATGACGTGGTTGTTCGCGGTGTTGAAGGCGATGAGCGCGAAGCGTTCCTTGTTGCCCGTCTCCGGATCGACGCCGGTTGCCGCCAGAGCGGCCGCCGGCGCCATGTCCTGGCCGACGAGCATCTTGTTTCTGGCCACGCCACGCCCGAAACGGCTGCCCTCCTGGGCGCTACCGTTGACGTGCGCACGCGCGAAGCGTTTCGCCAGAGTCGAGACGCTTGCCGAATCATTCACGTCCATGTCCACGAACGTCAGGCCGAACTGCGCACCAACCGTACGTTGGAGCTCGGCGAGTTCCCGCTGGCGTGCCGCCGGCGAGAAGAGTCGCGCGGTATCGAGCGGCGGCGGCACCCTCCGCCGCGCTGGCGGACCGATGGTGGCCGGAGCCGGTGCGCCGGTGTCGGGCCTGGTGGCGGACACTCGCTTCATGCGCGGGCGGCCGCCGCTGGGGCGACGCCGGGCCGGCCGTGTTTGCCTTGTCGGCACGGCGCGCGCTGCGCGGGGAAAGCGGGGCAAGCGGGGCAAGCGGGGCAAGCGGGGCAAGCGGGGCGATGGCGGGTTGGACCCGGTTTCTGTGGGGGCCGTGCGCGTGTGTCCCTAATGGACTCGGACCTCGGAAGCAAGGTGGTCTCGTGGCGGGGCCCTGGCGTCCTACTCGGAATGCGCCGAGAGGAGGACTTTCGGTGCGAGTTCGACATGCTGCCTTTCGTTGCCCAGCCAGATCACACCATCCTGAACGGTGCATTGCAGGCGCATGGTACGTTCCGCCAGACCGGCCAGCGATTGTCCTTCCCCGGGACTCAGGGAGAGCACGCGCAGATTCTGTTGGGTCGTGAGCTTCTCGGAATTCTGCCGCCACCAGATGTCGGCGGCCCGACCGCCATAGCTGACGACAGTCACCCTGCGAGAGCCGTTGCAGGCGCGGCGAATGCTCTTCTCGGCCGGCAGGCCAACATCGATCCAGCACTCGATGTTGCCCGTCGCATCGATATCCCAGAGGTCCGCCTCATCGTCGGTTGACAGGCCACGCCCGAAGACCAGCGTTGCAGAGGCGTGCAGGATGAAGGCCAACAGACGGATCATCATTCGCTCGTCGGTTTCCGACGGATGACGGGCGATCGTCAGCGCATAGTCCGAGAAATGCCCTCGGTCGAGGTCGGCAAGTTGAAGATCCACCTTGAAGACGGTTGATTTGATTGCCATGGGGCACCCGGGAAAAAGTCAAGTATCGCATGTCGGGCTGCCCGCGCCGGGGACAGTCGCTGCAAGGATCGTGGCGGCTTGGCTCGTCTGCACGCTTTCGGCACCCTGCCGGGCAGCGTTCCGGTCCGTGCTTCACTGAGGCTTGCGCGTCTGCACCTCAGCCCACAGGGCCCTAGCAAACGCCTTCCAGGCCGGACCGCCGTGACTTTCGATGCCGACGCCCGCACTTTCCTCCATCGTCCTCAGCATGAGTGCCGCGAGACCGAACAGGTCGACCTTGGCCATCAGCCTGTGGTCGACGGGGCCGGACTCGGCGAGTCTGATGTCGCTGGCCGAGTGGTCCAGGGCTTTCCTGGCCAAGGCGCGCACCTGAACGTCGTCCGTCCAGTCGACCCCGAGAGCAAGGCCCTTCCTCTCGATCTCGAGCTCGATCTCCCTGGTGTCTGCGGCATAATCCTCGAAACCAGCCATCGTGTTCTCCATTCAGTCGAAATCCCTACTCTCCAGGGGACCGGTGTGGCCCCGGATCGTTCGCAATGGCCATCAATGCGGCGGCCCTGCGGCGCCGATCGGCTGAGTAGCGGGGTTCGATCGGCGCGGATGCCTGTTGCGGCGCTGGTTACGTACGGCGCAGCAACTCGGCCTGTCAGCAGACTACACCGGCGGCGGTGCTTCGCGGTCGCCTTCGCCAGCATGCGGATCGCCGCAACCGTCATGTCCGAGCGTCGGAGTGTCTCAGTTTTGCATCGTCGACACGCAGGGGAGCGTGCAAGCCGCCAATCGGGGTTGACAGGGCTCCCTCAACGCGGGGAACAATAGCACAAGCTTACATGGCCTTGGCCGACATAGTTGAAGTTGCTTGTGACGATTGGTGGCCGGGGGTGAAGCTCGTGCTGATCAGCACGCTGGGCGCTCAACAACTGCGCCGGCATGGCCGGCGCCAACGCGCTTGCTGGCCGCCAGTGGCCAGATGGGCTCGCTTCAGTGGGAGAAAGTCATGGATTTTCTGGATGACCCCGCAGCTCGGTTCTCTCCCGGTTCGGCAGGCAACTTCTCGATTCCCGATTCCTCGGAGATGGAGTTCCTCCGCCGGCAGGTGGCCACGATCGAAGCGTATGTGGAGCACTTTCCCTCGGATGAGCGGGACTTTCACGCGTTGGCATGGATCGAAGCCCATGCCAGCGAGTATCGCCATGAGTGGCAGACGCAGGCGGCGGCCGGACGGCCAGTGCCAGCAGAGCCTCCCCGTCGGGTACCCCCTTCCTCATCGACAAGAGTGTGATGGCAGCGAGCCAAATCAAGGACCGACTCGACTGTTCGATGCGACGGCGGCGCAAGCGAACTGCTCTGCGCAAGGCGCCCGATCAGTGCATCACGTTCTCGGGCGCCTGCGGTATCAGCGCCATCCGCCATCCGCCATGCGGCAATGCGATGGGCTGGCCTCCTACTTGGTCATGACGAGAGCCGGCGGCTGCCAGGTACCCTCTCCTGCCGGCAGGATCGACGGCGGCGTTTCCTTCGGCCAGTAGAGGCGCATCACCAGATAGATTTCGCCGTCCGGCGCCGGCAGCCAGTTGGCTTCCTTGTCCTTGCCCGGCGAATCCTTCTGGATGTAGAGCGTAAGCGAACCGTCCTTGTTCTTCTTCATGCCCGACATCATCGGCGAATTGATCAGGTAGCGGTTGATCGGGTTCTTGACCAGCAGCTGGTTCTTGGCGTCGTACATGGTGACTGACCAGAAGGCGTTGACCGGCGGGAACTGATCCTTGGCGAAGCCCAGGGTGTAGTTGTGCTTCGAACCGTCGAGCACCGTACCGTCTGCCAGGGTCTTGGCCATCGGATACATGGCCTCTTCGGCGTTGTTGCCGTAGATGCCGGCCCGTGCCGCGGCTGCCCGCAGCAGCCAGTCGCCGTTGTAGAAGGCGCGGTCGCCGAACAGGGAGCTTATATGCCAGCCGTTGATCGTCTTGCCGAGGCTGGCGACTTTCTCGCTGACCTTCTTGTCGCCTTCCTTCATGCCGAGCAGGATTGCGGCCTTGTGTTCGAGCGAGAGATCCTTGAAGGCGAACTTCTTGCCGGGGCCGATGCCGATGCTGGCCAGCTTGGCGCGGATCGCTTCTTCCTCAGGGCCGGCCGGGGCGAACTGCAGCGCGAGGTCGAGATAGTCGAAGAACTCGGTCTTGACCAGATCCTTGTCGAACTTCGGCCAGTCGACCGCAGCGGCGGCGGGCGGTGCCGGCTGGTTCAGGAATGCCGACAGCGACTGAATCTTGTAGCCGGCCTGGACTGCCTCGACGTTGGGCATGTCCTTCCCGTCGACAAGCTGCGTACGGAACGCGGCGAGCGAGAAGTCGGTGGTCGAGTGGAACACCCTCTTGATCCCCTGCGGGGTCTCGCCCTTCCAGCGCGGGCCGACGATCAAGTAATCGCCGGCTTCGCTGCCGGTGGCGCGGCTGCCGATGTAGCCGTAGTTGAAGGTGTTGCCGTCGTTGAGCATCACCGAGTAGTAACGCTTGGGATCGACGGCCGGCACCGAAATCACGACCGGTTCGGCACGCAGATCGAGCCAGGCCAGCGAATACGGAGTGTCGCTGTTGGGCGTCGGGATCGCCGTGTCTTCATAGGTGAAGACACGATGCTCGTTGTAGATGTTATTGAAAGGCGCCTTCCATTGCCCCGAGTTCTTGTCGAGGACGTACTCGTACATGACGCCGTAGTTCATGATGAGCGGCAGGCCGTAAACGAAGCCTTCCTCGGCGATGGCCTTGACTTCCGCGATGCCGGGGACGTGGATTTCGGCCTTCTTGTCGGCCACTTGGGCGGCGGTGACCGGGTCGGCCTTCTTTGCGCAGCCGGGAAGCCCGATTGCGGCGATGGCGCCGCAAAGCAGGGCGGTTAGCGTGATGTGCCTTGCTGGATGTGGATGCATTTGATTTTTCTCCATGGTTGCCTGCATGCGCGACAGATGCGGTCGATGACGCCGTTGAATACTGCCAAATCCGTTGCGTCCTCGCAATTGGCGTTCGACACTGGTGTTCGACACTTGGCTGGAACTTGAGCTGACCAACAGCAACCATACTCTTTTGACTACCGATGGCGGAGCAATGAATGCCGGATAGCAGCCGATCTTTCGCGGGTTGTTCTTGGGTCAGCTTGGCCGAGTCGCTGGCTTGGGCTTTTCGGCAGGTCTCCGAAACAGGCCGCCTTTCGGATGAATGCCCGGCGGGATAGGCGACCGTCCGCAACTGGCCGCAAGCTGCCCCACATCGATACGCCTTGGGCACCAACTTGCGCAGCCTCTGCCTTGCCTCCGCAACAAACGCGAGACCGGCGTCCTGTGTCTTGGGGCAGCGGCTCGCCCGACAGTTGGGATCTGCTAACACCGCGACCATTACCTTGCCAATCCTTGCCAATCATTGCCAATGATGCGCTGGTAGCGGCCACGGTGGACGGCGTCGGTCAGGGCTTCGGCCGTGGGCGTGAAGGCGCGGCGGAGCAGGGCGCCAGAGTGCGACTGGCTGTCGGTGCGACACGAAACCACATGAAGCGGCGAGGCGGCATTTCGACGATCGCACTCGACGGCAGCCTGGCGTCAAGATGCGTTCCTGACCTGCATTGCGACGGCAGCAGCCCATCCTTCGTCACGACTCGCCGATATCGGGCCGATCGGTCTTGCCGGCCCGGGGCACACCGTCATGACGCGCGTCCTCAGCTCCCGTACTGCTGGTGTGTAGCCCCGGCAGTTTCTGATCTGTCAGCCTCGAAAGACCACTCGATTTCGCCCTTCTTCCTTGGCCACATACAAACGCCGATCGGCTACCCGTACCAGCTCTTCGACAGTGATCTCCCCCACCGCCGCCAACTGGCTGGCCGCTACCAAGCCGACCGAGACGGTCACCGGAATCCGCTCTCGATTGAAAACAAAATCGGCGTTGGCCACCGCCAGCCGCAGCCGCTCGGCAAACTGCAGGCCGTTCTGCAAGCCGCCGATGGAGAATCCGTAAAACTCCTCGCCTCCATAGCGGCCGATCTCATCCTCATGCCGCTTGGTGGCCCGCATCACTTCCGCGAAGCCGAGCAAGACGTGGTCCCCGGCCTGATGGCCATGGGTGTCGTTCACCGCCTTGAAATGATCCAGGTCCAACAACAGAAAGACAAAGTCGTTGATGTGACCGCGGCGGAGATTGCCGATATTGATCTCGATGATCCGTTGGAGGATGGTGCGTTTCGGCAGCTTGGTCAGTTCGTCGAAATAGCCGATTTTCTCCAGCAGATCCTTCTGCTCCATCTCCTTGGTGACCTCGGTCAGGCAGCCAATGGAGAGACAGATCCGGTCCTCGACAAAGACCTCGATGTTGGCCTGGTCCTTCAGCCAGATCGTCTTTCCTCCCGGCAAGGCCAGCTGATAGACGAACTCGACCGCCCCCGCCTTCTTCACCTCCTCGCGCAAGCCGTCCTGAGCGCCACGCAACTCGGCCCGCGTGACGATCTCCTCCTCGACCTTGTGCTCCCGCTCCGCGTACCGGTAGAGCCGCCGATCGACGATACTCTGCCGAAAGACCTCGTCGACTTCCCCCCGATTGCAGCCGAGAAGGGCGAGAAACCGCGCTCCGACATGTTCATACCAGATGATCTTCTCGTGCTCGCGCCAGGCGGCGATATAGGGGATGATCGGCGAGGAAATCTTCTCCAAGGCTGCCATGGCGGTGACGCATTCCGTCAGCCGCTGGCACAGCCGCGGCGAAAACCCGCCCGCGAGAATCTTGCCGCCCGGCCCGGCCAAATCGCTTGCCCTTGTGTGCCCTTCGCTGTTGCTCATGATCATCCCCTCCGTTTCCTCGCCGGCTCCGGCTGCCAGGGCGGCGCCGGCCTTGAAGAGTATAGCGCCCACGGTCGATTACCTGCCGGCCGCCATCAGACGTGCGTTCAGCTTCGACCAGCGCCATAGCAGGGGCTGTTCAATCTCTGGCGCCTGTCGGCCGGAAACCGTTCGGTGAACTCCACGTCTGCACCATTGGAAAAAGCCGAGCACAGAATTCTTGTTGCACGCGCGCGAGGTGCGGCGAGTAGCGGCCGACGACGGCCAGATCGCCGATGGCGAGTTGCAGCGTAACCGGGCGCGAGAGCGTTATGGCGTCACGGAGACGTGGTGACCCAGGGTAACGCGATGCTTCTGAATCTGCTTCACAAAAATTGCGTCTGCGCTGCAGCCAGCAGGCGGAATCATCGGACTCTCTCCAGAGCCTGCGGTGTAAAGTAGCAAGCCTGCGCCGTCTGGCATCACAAACCAAGAAGCCGGCTCATGGCCATCAAGAAATCCGACTGGACAAAGTGGGGCGGCTGCAGCCACCGGAGCGGGACCATTCGCCTGAATACCGAGTTGGTCAAGAAGCCCAGGGACTTGCTTGAGTACGTCGTCGTACACGAAATGCTTCATCTCCTTGAGCCGACGCATGGCGAGCGCTTCGTGGCGCTTCTGGATCGGCACTGCCCGAGTTGGCGGGAGGCGCGTGCGGAACTGAATGAGTTGCCGCTGGCTGCGGAACGATGGAATGAGAGGTAGCTGAAGGCGGCATTTTAGCGGGCAAGCAGGCGTTGGCGGGCTGGCCGCTCCAGACCATGAGCGGCCGCTGAGTTCTGGTGTCTTGCTGACGGACACCGCGCCGCAAAGGTCATTCGTCACTCGAACGACTCAACGGCCAGTCTTTGTGTCAAGCGGTCGCCTGGGCAGCCAGATCACTGCCAGCCTCTCGGCCAATTTCGTCACACAAGCAGCGCTGAGCGAGGGGTAGGTGTCCAACAGCCAGCAGACCATGGGCGATTGAGCGGATAGCTCATCGGCTATTCCGGTCTGAGGAAACTACCTCGCACTTCAATTGTCGCAGTGTGGGAACTGACCCTATTGTCATGCAAGCCAAGCCTTGCAGTTCAATCGGACAGATCGACATGAGGGACAGTGTGCGAGTTTTTGACCTCGAGGGCTTATCTTGGAAACGACCTTCTTATGGATTTTGTCTGCTGCCCTGATTTTGTTGGGCCTGGCGGGCACCGTGCTGCCCGTGCTGCCGGGGACCGTGTTGGTTTGGGGTGGCATCGTGCTCGGCGCGTGGATAGATGACTTCACTCGTGTGGGCATGACCACCGTGGTGGTGGTCAGTGTGCTGGCAGTATTGGCCTGGGGTCTGGACTATGTAGCCGGGCTCATGGGAGCCAAGAAAGCCGGTGCCAGCAAAATGGCCCTGATGGGCGCGGCGGTGGGCACGGTGCTCGGACTTTTCATGGGTTTGGTGGGTGTGCTCTTCATGCCCCTGGCCGGTGCCGCCGTGGGCGAGTACCTGGCGCAGAAAGACCAAGCGCGCGCCGTCAAAGTCGGCGTCGCCACTTGGGTCGGGATCATGGTGGGGCTCATCGCCAAAGTGGTGCTGGCTTTCATCATGGTGGGCATTTTTGGCGCGGCCTTGCTGATTTGAATCCGCGTCCCGAGGCCAGCGGCCGTTCAGCGCAGCAGTGTGACGAGCAGTACCAGCACGCCAAGCGCCAGATTGATGGAGACCCAGTTGCGGATCTGTGCCAAGGCCGTACCACCAGCGACCCATTCAGACGCCGCAACCGCACGGTCCAGCGTCTTGTAAAGGACGAAGCGGATGTGCATGAAGATTGCCACCATCGCGACGCCAAGCACCGCCATGAAGGTCCAGGCCAGCGGCATTTCGAAACTGCCACCGGACTGGACCACTTGCTTGGCCACGCGGCCGAGCATCCACACACCGGTGGCCAACGTCAGCAACGAGGCGGCAAGTACGGCCTGGAAAAAGCGGCCGAGTACAGCGTGCATGAGTCGTAGCCGCACCGCCGGTTCGAACTGGGCGACGGCGGGGCGCAAGAAGAAGTGCGCAAACACCATGCCACCGATCCACACGATGATGGACAGCACATGCAGAGTCTTGAGGGTCGCATAGATCATTGAAGAAGCCCTTTCAAATTGAGACCCCGTGCCGGATCTACTCGCTCCCCAAAATCCATACCACGAGCCCGATCGGCGCTGCGGTCCCGCGAGCTTGCGCCAGGGTGTGCATCGACACCCGCTAGTTAGTCAAGGTCGCTGCTGCTTCGCATGGCCGCTGCAAGATCGGCGCCGTCATGTGTGCTCGCTGGCTGCGACCGGGCGGAGGATCACCATCACCACCAGCGTCACCACGGTCAGCGGTACGAAAAAGCCCATCATCACGCTCGAGAAGACCGGCAGCGCATCGTGCTGCTGCGCCGCCAGGATCAGGTAGGCCACGTAGGCAACGTAATAGCCGAGGAACACCCCGCCTTCCCAGCGCGCGATCTCGCGGCCAGTCATGAAAACCGGCAGGCAGGCCAGAGCCACCGCCAGCATCACCCAGATATCGAAGGCCAGCAGCGATGGCGCCATCGCCAGACCCAGGTTGCCCGACACCAGCCCCGATAAGCCCAGGCAGCCCAGGATGTTGAAGGTGCTGCTGCCGACGACGTTGCCCACCGCGATGTCGCGTTCGCCCTTGATCGCGGCTGCGATGCTCGTGGCCACCTCGGGCATGCTGGTGCCGGCGGCGACGATGGTCAGGCCGATGACGAGGTCGCTAACGCCCATGGTCTTGGCGAAACTGACCGAGGCCTGTACCAGGTAGTCCGAGCCAAACACCAGCGCCACCAGGCCGGCGGCGATCAGGCCGATCTGTGCCGCCCAGTGGCTGTCCCAGGCACCGGCCTCGGCGGGCTGGATCTCCTCGGCAAACTCGTCCTTCGCGGCCTGGGTCTCGCGGCGAGACTGGACGACCAGGAACACGGTGTAGGCCACCAGCAGGGCGAACAGGAAACCTCCGTCCAGGAACGAGAGCCTTCCATCCAGCGCGAGTGCCAGCAGCAGGAGGCTTGCGCCGAGCATGATCGGCACCTCCTGCCGGATCAGCTGGATATTGACCACCAGCGGCGCGATCAGGGCGCTGATTCCCAAAATGAACAGCACATTAAAGATGTTGCTGCCCACCACATTGCCAATGGCGATGTCGGTCTTGCCGTCGAGCACGGCGCCGAGGCTCACCGCAACCTCGGGCGCGCTGGTGCCAAAGGCGACGATGGTGAGCCCGACGACGAGCGGGCTGATACCGAAGGACATCGCCAGTTTGGACGCGCCGCGCACCAGCGTGTTGGCGCCGATGACCAGCAAGATAAGGCCGCCGAAAAACATGAGAAGGTTCATGATCGATCACCGGAGCTATAGACAGTGGTCCAACGCAGTGCCGCCCGCCTGACGCAGACAGCGACAAGGGTCGAGTTCCGCGCAGTCATCGCGTCGCACCAGTACGAGGACAGTATATCCGTCATGCGATCACCTGACTTGCCGGCTGAGGACCGGAACCGCTGCCGCGGCGGTGCCACATCGCGATGAGCAGATGCAGCCCTGCGCCCAGCAGGATCAGCAGCACGCTGCCAAGGCCCCAGATCACCCAAGTCAGCACGGTCAGGCCGCCGGCCAGCGCCGGCGCGGTGTGAAGCAGACTCTCGACGACCGGCGCGAAGCCCGAGAGCAGCGAGGTCATCGTCTGTGCGACCTCCGGCGGTACCCAGGGCGCCAGCCACTCCGGCAGACGCAGACCCTCGACAGCCGATGCGACGCCGGTCACCGCGCCGACATTCGAGACCGACCACATGGCGACCGCATGCACCGCCCAGGCCGCCAGCGACCATAGTGCAAAAAGGCCGAACACCAAAAACCAACTGAGTGCGTAGGACACGATCGCCTCCTGTCTGTAGAGCAGCAGTTCCTATTCTTGCACTATTCGAAGTTCGAATAAATCAGTTACAGTGCGATGAATTCATCCGTTTTTTCGATGTAAGTTCGAAGGCAGCGCGGCTGGCAGTGCTTGCTGCGGCACTGACCGCTACGGGGCTGCGTGCGATCAGCCGCGCTCCGGCTGCACGGGTTTCACCGCGGTGCGGACGAAGACTCGATCGTGGCGCGCAAAGTCTCATTGTTCGATGAGGCAGCACTCCACCGCCTCGGACCCGGTCTGCGTCTGGTCGCCCCGCACGCCGGACGTCTCGCGCAAGCGCAGGATATTCACCGAGTTGGGCACGTCAGGGCGTGTGCGCCCACGACACGGCGGTTGCGGCCTGGACCACCCATAGTCGTCGCGCCAGACCGTGTTACGCCAGCATGTAGGGTAGATGGATGTGCCCACCCAACACGAGGTCGGCCTCGAACACCTTGGCGTAGCACGCGTACGGGCGGGTCAGCCGCGCCCAAAGGTCGAACAATGCAATGTCGTGGTTGCCGGGGATAGCCAGAACTGGTGCCCCCAGTCGGTCGACGAAGACCTTGGCCGCGCGAAACTGGGCCGGCCGCGCACGCTGCGTGATATCACCCGACAGCACCACCATCACCGGCCGCTGCTGCGCTGCCAGGGCAACCAGAGCTTCAACCACCTTCGGTTGTTCGGTGCCGAAATGGGTGTCGGAGATCTGCAGCAGGACGCTCATGGCGCGGCCTCTGGCGCGTCTGTCGTGTTCGCTGCGCCAGTGGCCTGGAGCAGGTACAAGGCCTTGTCGAGGACACGAACGTCGATCGGCGCGCGCATGTGTGCCACCTCACCGTCAAATGCCACCACGACCTTCCTGCGGCCGGGTGCCAGCGTGGGCTTCACCACCATGCGGTGGAACTTGAAGCCCTCCACACCGGCAGCTTCCCCCAGCCTGCCCATCGCGCCATGCAGCATCAGCCCGATCATCGACAATGTGTCGACGGGCCGCAGCATCAGCGCGGCCATGCTGCCTTTGCCGGGCGTGCCGGCCGGGGTATCCACCGGCTCTGCACCGAACTGCTGAAGTTGCAGCCGGTTGTTACCCACGAAGAGCGTCAGCGTCTGCACGTCGCGAACCGAGGATGCTGTCTCGATAGGCGGGCGTAGTCGTCGCTGTGCGCGCAGTAGCGTGGCACAAGCCGCCACGAACGCCACCCAGCGGCTACGGCCGAACGGCCGCTTACGCGCTGACCGCCCCAGCCTTGCGCCGCCCGGGCGTGGGCAGCGCCGCAAGGGTGTCACGCTGCCGGATGTGTCACCAATGACCGAGAAAAGCACTCAGGCCAATCCGAAGATTGGCCTGAGTGCTTGATTCTGTTGGCACGCCCGGAGCGATTCGAACGCCCGACCCCTTGGTTCGTAGCCAAGTACTCTATCCAGCTGAGCTACGGGCGCCTTGCCGTGGTGAAGGGCGCCATTATACAGAGCGCCTGCGCCTGCCTCAAGTACTATGTTGAGGATTCCTGGCCGGCCAACGCCATGGCCAGTTAATGGTGACGGCGCCCGCCTCGCCAGTCAGTCGAGCGCGCGCCCGACGATCTCGAGGACATCCGCCGACAGGCCATTGGTCGCGCGCAGGGTTTCCAGCGTGCCGCGTGCGTGCTGCTGTCGGGTGGCGTCAAACCGGCGCCAGCGATCGAAACGCCGCGCCAGGCGCGCCGCCACTTGCGGATTGATGGAATCGAGCTGGGCGATCTGTTCGCCGAGGAAGTGGTAGCCGCTGCCGTCGGCGGCGTGAAAATGGACGTGGTTGTTGCCGAAGGTGTTGAGCAGGGCGTAAACCTTGTTCGGGTTGCGCAGATCGAAGCCGGGGTGAGCGAGCAAACCCCGGACGATCGTCAGCGTCGCCGGAAGACGGCTCGCCGCTTGCACCGACAGCCACTTGTCCACGACCAGCGCCTCGCCGTGCCAGCGCTCGTAGAAGGCCGCGAGCGCCTGCGCGCGCTCGCCGCAGTCGTCCTGCGCGAGTGTTGCCAGCGCCGCGAACTGGTCGCTCATGTTGTCGGCCGATACGAACTGGCGCATGGCCAGCCCTCTTGCTTCGCTGTTCTGCAACTCGCCAAGGGTGCTCAGGCAGAGGTTACGCAAAGCCCGCCGGCCGGCGGCTGCGGGTGTCGGTCGGTACGGCCCGCTCATGGCGAGCGCGTCGTAGCATTGCCGCAGGGGGGCGGCGAGTTTTTCGGCGAGGAAGCGGCGCAGTCCGTTGCGGGCATGGTGAAGTGCATCCGGGTCGACCACGGCCATTTCCTCGGCGAGGGTCGCTTCGCCGGGCAGCGTCAGCACTTCGGCGGCGAAGGCTGGATCCTCGGGGCCGCGCGCGAGAACCTGCGCGGCGGCGTCGACGAAGCTTGGCGGCCAGTGCACCGGCCGTCCCGCAGCGATCTCCCCGGCCGCGGCAAGGATCAGCCGACCGGCCAGGCGTTGCCCTGCCTCCCAGCGGTTGAACGGGTCGCTGTCGTGGGCGAGGAGGTGGGCGAGATCTTCATCCCGCCAGGCGTAATCGAGAATCACCGGTGCCGAGAAGTTGCGCAGCAGCGAGGGTACCGGCGGGCTTGCCACGTCCTCGAAGACGAACCGCTGTTCGCTCTCCGTCAGCGAGACGACGCGCGTCGTCGCGTCGCGTCTGCCGCCGTCGCAGTCCGAGGCCAGGTGCAGCGGCAGATCCTCGCCGGTCGGTCCGACCAGGCCGATCGCGATCGGGATATGGAATGGCTGGCTGCTCGCTTCCTCGACGCCGGTCGGTCGCGACTGCGCGAGGGTGAGGACATAGCGCCGTGTCGCCGGGTCATGGCTGCCGACGGCCCGGACGTGCGGGGTGCCGGCATGCGCGTACCAGCGCTTGAACTGCGTGAGGTCGACTTCCGAGGCGTCGGCCATTGCCGCGACGAAATCGTCGCAGGTCACGGCCTGCCCGTCGTGGCGCGCGAAATACAGGTCCATGCCACGCCGGAAGGCTTCCTTGCCGATCAGCGTGTGGATCATGCGCACGACCTCGGCGCCTTTCTCATAGACGGTGCTGGTGTAGAAATTGTTGATCTCGATGTACGAGTCGGGACGTACCGGATGCGCCATCGGGCCGGCGTCCTCGGGAAACTGCGCGGCGCGCAGCCCACGCACATCGCGAATCCGGGTGACCGCGCGGCTGTGCATGTCAGCGCCAAACTCCTGGTCGCGGAAGACGGTCAGCCCCTCCTTGAGCGACAACTGGAACCAGTCGCGGCAGGTGACCCGGTTGCCGGTCCAGTTGTGGAAGTATTCGTGGGCGACGACGCGGTCGATGTTCTGGTAGTCACCATCGGTGGCGGTGTCGGCGCGCGCCAGAACGTACTTGGTATTGAAGACGTTCAGCCCCTTGTTCTCCATCGCTCCCATGTTGAAGTCACCGACGGCAACGATCATGTAGTGGTGGAGGTCGCACTCGAGGCCGAACACTTCCTCGTCCCAGCGCATCGCCCGTTTGAGCGCGTCCATCGCGTGCGCGCACTGATCGAGCTTGCCGGGTTCGACGAAGACCGCAAGCTGGACGCTGCGCCCGCTGCAGGTCGTGAAGCTGTCGCGCAGCACGTCCAGTCGCGCGGCGACCAGCGCAAACAGATAGCAGGGCTTCGGGAATGGATCTTCCCAGCGCGCCCAATGACGGTCAGTCCCTTCGTCGCCACTCGCCACAGGATTGCCGTTGGCGAGCAGCACCGGCAGCTTGGCCTTGTCGGCGTGCAGGGTGACGGTGTAGCGCGACATGATGTCGGGGCGATCGGGGAACCAGGTGATTCTGCGGAAGCCCTGCGCCTCGCACTGCGTGAAGTAGCCGTCCTTCGAGCGATACAGTCCGCAGAGGCTGCTGTTGTGGTCGGCGTCGATACGCGTCAGCGTACTCAGCAACAACGAGTCCGGAGGCTCGGCAATGTTCAGTATCGTATCGGTGCAGCTGTAGGCGTTCGCGGCGAGGGGTCTGCCGTCGATGGCGACCGAGATGGTTTCGAGGCCGTGGCCATCGAGTTGCAGCGCTTTTCCGGGCGCGGCGGCCGGATTTCGCCGCAACTGCAGGTGGCTGTTGACCAGCACCTCGTCGGCGAGGAACTGCACGTCGAGGTCCACGGCATCGACCAGGAACGCGGGCGGCGTGTAGTCTTGGCGACGGACGATCTGCGGGGTTTCGGTTTTCATCGGTGGGTTCCTTTTTTCTGCCGGTCGCGTCTCCCCGGCGCTGCCGATCTGCCAAGGCGCCGGCGAGCACCCGCGGTCAGGGCTTTTTCAGCAAGCCGGCTCGGCTCAGTTGTTCGGCAACACCTTCCGCAAGTTTGCGGTAGCCGCTGGCGTTCGGATGAATGGGGTCAGCTTTCAGTGCCGGGTCGGAGAGGACGGCGGCAAGGACACCCTCGACGACCGGCAGCTTTTCTTCCCTGGCCAATTCGGCGTAGATCGTCGAGTCGGGCAATCTGCTGGTCGCCACGCCGATCAGCGACAGCTTCGGCACGGCGACCAGAACGACCGGGATGCCGGACTGCCTGATGGCGGCCACGATGGCGCGCAGGTCCTCCTTGACGGCTTTTTCCGGCCGCCGTCTCAGGAAGTCGTTGCCGCCCAGTTCGACGATCACCAGCGCTGGCCGGGTTTCGCCCAGCGCCGCCCGAATTCGCGCCTGCGCCGCTTCCGCGGTGTCGCCCGGGATGCCGGCGTTATCGATCTGCCAGCCGCTGATTGCGGCCAGGCGAGCCGGATAGTCCTCGCCGGGAGCCGCGCCACTGCCAAACGTGATGCTGTCGCCGAAGGCGAGAACCCGGCTGCCCGGTGGCAGCGACGCCAGCCGCGCCGAATCGTGGCAGCCGGCCAGCAGCAGGACGGCAAGCAGCAGCAGGCGCAGGCTACGCATCGCCGTTCAGTCGCGCGGGTAGCGTCTTGCGCGACTCACGGCAACTCGTCTCGATGCAGAAGGAAGACATACTGGTCGCCGGCGCTGGTGTCGAGCCACGTGAAGGGGGTGGTCGGGAACGCCGCCTCGAGTTCCTCGCGGTTGTGGCCGATCTCGACGACCAGCAGACCGTTGGCCTTGAGATGCTTGCGCGCTCCGGCGAGGATAGCGCGCGTCAGATCGAGGCCATCTTCACCGCTGGCCAGCGCCAGCTCGGGCTCCCGCCGGTACTCGTCGGGCAGGGTGGCCATCGAACTCGCCTTGACGTAGGGGGGGTTGGCGATGATCAGGTCGTAGCGGCGCTGCTTGAGGCCGGCAAAGAGATCTCCCTCGACGAGTCGAATTCGCGTCGCCAGGTCGTAGTCTTCAACGTTGCGCCTGGCCACCACGAGGGCGTCCGGCGAAACATCGACGGCGTCGATCCTGGCGGCGGGGAAGGCGTGCGCCGCGATGATGGCCAGGCATGCCGAGCCGGTGCACAGGTCGAGAACGGCGCCGACTGCCTCGGGATCGTCGATCCATGGCGCCAGTTGCTCGCGCAACAGCTCGGCAATGAAGGAACGCGGCACGATCACCCGCTGATCGACGTAGAAACGGTACTCGCCGAGCCAGGCTTCGTTGGTCAGGTAGGCGACCGGCAGGCGTTCACCGATGCGGCGTTCGATGATGCGCAGGAGACCGGCGCGCTCGGCGCTGGTGAGCCGCGCGTCGAGGAAGGGCTCGAGTCGATCGAGCGGCAGGTGCAGGGTGTGCAGCAGCAGATACGCGGCTTCGTCCCAGGCGTTGTCGGAACCGTGACCGAAGAACAGTTGCGCCTCGTTGAAGCGGCTGACGGCAAAGCGCAGCAGGTCGCGCAGTGTCGCGAGTTCGGTTTGCGCCTGGTCAAACATTGGCGGGCAGCAATTGCTCGAGGATCCGCCGATAGATGGCGGCCAGTTGCGGCAGGGCGACCAGGTCGACGCATTCGTTGACCTTGTGGATGGTGGCGTTGACCGGGCCGATCTCGATCACCTGCGGGCAGATCTCGGCGATGAAACGACCGTCCGAGGTGCCGCCCGCGGTCGACAGCTCGGCCTCGATACCGGTTTCGGCGCGGATGGCGGCGAGCGAGGCGTCGAGCAGGGCGCCGTGGCCAGTGAGAAAGGGCCTGGCGCCCAGCGTCCAGACGATGTCGTAGTCGAGCCCATGCCGTTCGAGGAGCGCACACAGTCTGGCCTGCAGTTCCTCCGGCGTGCTGGCGGTGGCGAAGCGGAAGTTGAAATCGATGTCGACGCTGCCGGGGATGACGTTGCCGGCGCCGGTGCCGGCGTGGATATTGGAAACCTGCCAGGTGGTCGGTGGAAAGAATGCGTTGCCGCGGTCCCATACGGTCTGCGCCAGTTCGGCGATGGCCGGCGCCGCCAGGTGGATCGGGTTCTTCGCCAGGTGCGGGTAGGCAATGTGTCCCTGAATACCCTTGATGGTCAGCTTCCCGGAGAGCGAGCCGCGGCGACCATTCTTGATCATGTCGCCGAGGGTGTCGACCGCAGTCGGTTCGCCGACGATGCAGTAGTCGATTGTCTCGCCGCGTTGCCGCAAGGCGTCGGTGACGACGACAGTGCCGTCGATGGCGTCGCCTTCCTCGTCGGAAGTGAGCAGGAAGGCGAGCGAGCCGCGATGATCGGGGCGGGCGGCGACGAAATCTTCCGCGGCAGTGACGAAGGCGGCCAGTGAACCCTTCATGTCGGCGGCGCCGCGCCCGTAGAGGACGCCGTCCCGGCGTACCGGTCGAAATGGGTCGCTGTGCCATTCGTCGAGTGGTCCGCTGGGAACCACGTCGGTGTGACCGGCCAGACAGAGCAGCGGCCGCTGGCTGCCGCGGCGTGCCCAGAGGTTGGTGACGCCGGCGCGGTTCATGAAATCGCATTGAAAACCGAGGGCTTCGAGGCGCCGGACGATGATCGGCAGGCAACCGCCGTCGTCGGGGGTAAGCGAGCGACAGGCAATCAATTGCTCGGCCAGCGCAGCGGTGGGGTCTGGCGGCGCTGCGCGCGTGTTGTCGGTAGTCATGGTCGGACCCCGTCTATGGCTCGTCACTGTCGTTGAGGCTGAGCGTGAACTCTTTGTAGGAAGGGCCGTCCGGGTCGGTAATCGATAACTCATAGGGTGTTTCGCTGGCCTTCTCTTCCCTTCGCGGATGGGTAGGCACCAGCTCGTTGTTGTTGATCAGCCACGACAGGTTCGTCGGTGAGTCGGCATTGTTGAGTGCTTCCTCGAGCGTGATCACGTCCGAGCGGTAGAGCCGGAAGAGATCCTGCTCGAAGGTCTGCGAACCGGGAGCGAGACTCTGTTCCATCGCTTCCTTGAGCGCCGGGATGTCGCCGTGTTCGACCAGTTCCTGCACGTGATAGCTGTTGAGCAGCACCTCGACGGCCGGCACCAGCTGGCCATCCTTGCGCTTGACCAGGCGCTGCGAAACGATCGCCTTCAGGCTGACCGAGAGGTCCATGTACAGCGAGGTGCGCGTGTCGATCGGGAAGAAATTGATCATCCGGTTGAGCGCGTGGTAACTGTTGTTGGCATGCAGCGTGCCGAGGCACAGGTGGCCCGTCTGCGCGTAGGCAATCGCCGCCTGCATCGTTTCCTGGTCGCGTATCTCGCCGATCAGAATGCAGTCCGGTGCCTGCCGCATGGCGTTCTTCAGGGCCTGGTTCCAGCCCAGCGTGTCCATGCCGATCTCGCGCTGATTGACGATCGATTTCTTGTGCCTGAACAGGTACTCGATCGGATCCTCGATGGTCAGGATGTGCCCCGTGCAAGTGGCATTCCGGTGGTCCAGCATCGACGCGATGGTGGTCGATTTCCCGGAGCCCGTCGAGCCGACGATGAGGATCAGGCCACGCCGTTCCATCACCAGGTCGCCGAGAACCGGCGGCAGCGACAGCGAATCCAGCGGTGGGATGTTGCCGAGGATGTAACGCACGACGATGGAGATCGAGGCGCGCTGTCGAAACAGGTTGACGCGGAAGTTGCCGAGCTTGGCGACGCCCAGCGAGAGGTTCATCTCCTTCGTCGCTTCGAAGATCTCGATCTGCTCGGCGTTCATCAGTTCGCCGGCGATCTTCTCGATCATCGCCGGCTCCATCACTTGCTGATTGACCGGCACGATGGTGCCCCGGATCTTGATGTGGATCGGCGCGCCGGCGCTGATGAAGATGTCCGAAGCCTGGCGCTCGGCCATCACCTGAAAGAGCTTTTCGAGGATCATTCGCTTGCCGCTGGTTCAGGTGGGTCGATCGGGGCGAATTCAGTCGCCACGCAGCAGGTCGTTGATGCTCGTTTTGGCGCGCGTCCCGGCGTCGACCTTCTTGACGATCACGGCGCAGTAGAGGCTGTAACTGCCGTCCTTGGCGGGCAGGTTGCCGGACACGACGACCGAACCCGGCGGCACACGCCCGTAGCTCACCTGGCCCGTTTCGCGGTCGAAGATGCGGGTGGACTGGCCGATATAGACACCCATCGAAATGACCGAGCCTTCGCCGATGATGACGCCCTCGACGACTTCCGAGCGAGCGCCGATGAAGCAGTTGTCTTCGATGATCGTCGGGTTGGCCTGCAGCGGTTCGAGCACGCCGCCGATGCCGACGCCACCCGAGAGGTGCACGTTCTTGCCGATCTGCGCACAGGAGCCCACCGTCGACCAGGTGTCAACCATCGTACCTTCATCAACATAGGCGCCGATGTTGACGTAGGAAGGCATCAGCACGACGTTCCGGCCGATGAAGGCTCCGCGACGGGCAGTGGCCGGCGGCACGACCCGGAAGCCGCCGCGCGTGAAGCGCTCGCTGTCGTAGCTCGCGAACTTGCTCGGCACCTTGTCGAAGTAGCGGAGCGGTCCGCCGTCGACCAGCACGTTGTCCTGGAGTCGGAACGACAGCAATACGGCTTTCTTGATCCACTGGTGGGTGAGCCACTCTCCGTCGATCTTTTCGGCAACGCGCAGGCTGCCCTCGTCGAGTCGGCCGAGGACTTCGGCAACGGCTTCGCCGATGGCAGCCGGAGCGCTGCCCGGCTGTAGTGCGGCGCGGTCTTCCCACGCCTTTTCGATGGTCTGCTGGATTGCCTGCATAGGTGTTGTTCCTAGAGTTCTGAAATGAATGAACGGATCCGTTCGGCGGCCTCGACGCAGTCTGCGAGTGGCGCGACGAGCGCGATTCGCACGAAGCCATCGCCTGGATTGACGCCCTGGGCGGTGCGTGCCAGATAACTTCCCGGGAGAACGACCACATTATAGTCGGCCAGTAGCCGGCGGGCGAAGTCGCTGTCGCTGATCGGCGTTCTCGCCCACAGGTAGAAGCCGGCGTCCGGCAGCGCGGTGTCCAGCACGTCGGCCAACTGCGGGACGACCGCCGAAAACTTCTCCGCGTACTGGCGGCGGTTGGCAACGACGTGCGACTCGTCGCTCCAGGCAGCGACACTCGCCGCCTGTACTGCCGGATTCATCGCGCTGCCGTGGTAGGTCCGGTAGAGCAAGAAGGAGTGCAGCGTCGCCGCGTCGCCGGCGACAAAGCCCGAACGCATGCCGGGAACGTTGGAGCGCTTGGACAGACTGGAGAACATCACCAGTCGCTCGTGACCGCGGCCGAGCAGCCGAGCCGCCTGCAGCGCGCCGAGTGGCGGCCTGTCTTCGGCGAAGAAGATCTCCGAGTAACACTCGTCCGAGGCGATGACGAAGCCGTAGCGGTCGGCCAGCGCAAACAGCTGTTGCCAGTCGTCGAGGCTGAGCACCTTGCCGGTCGGATTTCCCGGCGAGCAGACATAGAAGAGCTGCACGCGTCGCCACTCGGCCTCGCTCAGTGCCGCGAAGTCGAACGCATAATCATTGGCCGGCAGGGTATTGAGAAAGCGCGGTTCGGCTCCCGCCAGATAGGCCGCTCCCTCGTAGATCTGGTAGAAGGGGTTGGGGCTGACGACCAGCGGTGTGTAGCCGCGGGAGGGATCGATGACGGTCTGGGCAAACGCGAAAAGGGCCTCGCGCGAGCCGTTGACCGGGATGACCTGCGTTTGCGCGTCGATCCCGCTCAGAGCGTAGCGGCGTTCGAGCCAGGCGACAATGGCGGCGCGCAGTTCGCCACTGCCGAGCGTGGTAGGATAACTTGCCAGCCCGCCGAGGTTGGCCGTCAGCGCGTCCCGGATGAAAGCCGGTGTGGCGTGCTGCGGCTCCCCAATCGACAGCTTGATTTCGTGCAGGCGTGGGTTTGGCGTCACGCCGGCAAAGAGCTGTCGCAGCTTCTCGAAGGGATAGGGTTGCAGCTTGCTGAGGTGGGGTTTCACTGGCGCATGCTTCGGGTGGCGGGACGCTGGATTATAAGGGGCATCGAGTGGTGGTGAAAGGCATCCGGCGGCCATGAAAGACGCCAGCATGCTGCCGGCCGCGAGCGGCGGCGCCGGGCGCGAGCAGCGTCGGGCCGTCGCCGCCTTGCTGGTCGGTGCGCTGATCTGGGGCTTGATCTGGTATCCGTACCGGGTCTTGCGCGACGCCGGCGTTGATGGTGTTGCCGCCACGACCATCAGTTATGGGCTGGCCTTCCTGCTTGTCTGGCTGGCGCGTCGTTCGTCGACACCCGTGGTGCCGTCGTGGCCCCTGCTCTGGCTGGGACTGTCTGCCGCTGTCTGCAACCTCGGCTATGTACTGGCGACGCTCAGTGGTGATGTGCTGCGCGTTCTCCTGCTGTTCTACCTGGCGCCGCTGTGGACGGTTGTTCTGTCGCGCCTGCTGCTTGACGAGCGACTCACCGGTGCTGGTGCGCTGGCCATCGCGCTGTCGCTGGGCGGCGCGGTGACGATGCTCTGGCAACCGCGGCTCGGTCTGCCGGCGCCGCAGGACGCGGCCGACTGGCTGGGTCTGGCGGCTGGCTTCGCGTTTGCGTTGTTCAATGTGGTCTCCCGCCGGGCTTGCAACATCAGCGTCGAGAACAAGGTGCTGGCCGCTTTCGCCGGGGTGGTGACGCTCGGCGTGCTGCTCCTGCTGGCCGGCGTCGGCAGCGCCCGGGTGCCGCCCTCGGCGTCGCTCTGGGGCCTGCTCGCTCTGCTCGCCGTCGTCCTGGTGTTGGCCAATCAGGTGGTCCAGTTCGGCCTGGCGCGGGTCGCCGCCAACCGGGCGATCGTCATCATGCTCAGCGAAATCGGTTTTGCCGCCGTTGGCGCGTGGTTGCTCGCCGGCGAAGCGATGGCGCTGCGCGACTGGCTGGGCGGCGCGCTGATCATCTCCGCCAGCCTGATAACGGCGTGGCGCGGGGAGGATGGCACGCGGGCCTGAGGCGGAAGTCCGCTGCGCTGCGGCAAGGCGTACGGCCTACGTCGCCCCGCAGCACTTCTTGTATTTCTTGCCGCTGCCACAAGGGCAGGCGTCGTTGCGGCCGAGCTTGGGCGTTTCGTGCCGGATGGTCTTTACACTGCGCCGTGCGATCCAGAAGCGGTAGATGTCGGTAACCACCTGCGGCAGCCTTGCCTCGCACTCCTTGCGCATCTGCTCGAGTTCGGTGCCCGCCAGCCACTCCTCGCCGGCGGCGGCGGCCGCCGCTTCGGCGTCGCCGGTGAGCATGAACAGCGGGAAGAGTTGCTCGTCAAGGTAACAGATCTCTTCGCTGTCTTCCTTGTCGTCTGCTGCACCCAGGGCGTCGAACCAGTCGATCGGGGCGCTGTCGACCCCGTGCAGATAGGCCTGACACCAGGGGACGTAGTCGCTGTCATCGCTGGCGTCGCCTTCCTTGGCGTAGAGCAGTAGCACGGGTGGTTCGCCGCACGCCAGCCCCGCCGCCAGTTCGGCCGCCAGGCGGCGCAACAAGTCGGTCGCCTCGCGGCCAGTGTCGTCGGCGCTCGTTGCGGCATCGCCGAGCACTTCGCCCAACCACTGTGCCTCGGCCATCGGCTGTGGGCCCGCGAGGGCGGCGCACAGGTAGGCCTGCGCTTCATCGAGGCGCATCGCCTGCTGCAGAGAAGGATCGGCGAGCAGTTGTTCGAGGCGCAGGAGGTCGGCGTCGTTGAGGGGTGCCGCTGAGGTCATGTTGTCAGCCCCGGGTGCTGTATTGACTGGGAAGGTCGGCGAGTTGAACCGTCGCTGTCGGCGCCCAGCCTTCCTGGCGATACTCCGCGACGACCGTGGTGAAGATGCCGCCGCGCACGTAGAACTTCGCCGTCAGCTTCATGTAGCGTGGCCGGGTGGCGCTCACCAGATCGTCGAGGATGCGATTGCTCACTTCCTCGTGAAAGCAGCCGGTGTTGCGGAACGACCAGATGTAGAGTTTCAGGCTCTTCAGTTCGACGCAGGCCTCGTCCGGAACGTAATCGAGAAGCAGCGTCGCGAAGTCCGGCTGGCCTGTCTTCGGGCACAGGCAGGTGAATTCCGGGATTTCCATGTGTATGTGGAAATCTCTCTGCGGCGCCGGGTTCGGAAAGGTATCGAGAGTTTTCGCCGGCTCTGTGCTCATTGGGGCTCCGGATGCTATCCTGCGGGAAACGAATCGGACAGCCACAATGCTATCATAGCTGTTGATGCCTGAGTCTCGTACGTCTGTTCGCTTGTCGCCGCCTGCTTGGGTGTGCAGCATTGCCGGGCAGAGTCACCGCGTTTTCCGATTTCTCCCGGCGCGTTTGCGCGGACCGCGCTCCAGTTCTCGTTCATGCGCCTGACCAAACTGAAACTTGCCGGCTTCAAATCCTTCGTCGACCCGACGACGATCGCCCTGCCCGGTCAACTCGTCGGTGTGGTCGGTCCGAACGGTTGCGGCAAGTCGAACGTGATGGATGCCGTGCGCTGGGTGCTCGGCGAATCGAAAGCCTCGGAGCTGCGTGGCGAGTCGATGCAGGATGTGATCTTCAACGGTTCCGGCAGTCGCAAGCCGGTGTCGCGGGCAGCCGTCGAACTCGTCTTCGATAACTCGCTCGGTCGCCTCGGCGGACAGTGGTCGCAGTATGCGGAGTTGTCCGTCAAGCGCTTGCTGACGCGCAGTGGTCAGTCCGAGTATTACATCAACAACCTGCACGTTCGACGCAAGGACGTGACTGACCTGTTTCTCGGCACCGGTCTCGGGCCACGGGCGTATGCGATCATCGGCCAGGGGACGATCTCGCGGATCATCGAGGCCAGGCCGGACGAGTTGCGGGTCTTTCTCGAAGAGGCGGCCGGTGTGACCCGCTACAAGGAAAGGCGGAAGGAAACCGAGAATCGGCTGGCCGATACGCGCGAGAACCTGGCGCGCGTGGAAGACATCCGCCTCGAGCTGGGTTTGCAGATGGAGCGCCTCGAGGGTCAGGCCAGCGTTGCTCGTCAGTATCGTGAGTACAGCGACGACCTGGTGCGTCGACAGCACCTGCTCTGGCTGCTCCGCCGCAACGAGGCCCAGGCCGAGCGCGAGCGTCTGGCGCGCGAGGTGGCCCAGGCGGCGAACGATCTCGAGGCGCAGAATGCCGCCCTGCGTGACCTCGAAGCGCGTCTGGAGGCGGCGCGCGAAGCGCATTTTGCTGCCAGTGACGGCGTCCATGCGGCGCAGAGCGACCTGTTTGCGGCCAATGCCGAAGTCGCGCGGCTGGAGGCTGAAATCCGGCACCGCCGTGAATCCCAGCGCGAGTACGAGACGCGTCTTGCCCAGTTGACCGACGACCGCACGCACTGGCAGGCCCAGGCCGAGAAACTGAGCGACGACGACGAACGCTGGCGGAGCCTGCTGGCGCTCGCCGAGGAACGTGTCGAGCAGGGGCAGGCGCGCCTGGCGGCGCGGCATGAGCGCTTGCCGCTGGCCGAGGAGAGCCATGCCGTGGCGGTCGAGGCGGTGACCCGGCAGCGCGCCGAGATCGCCCAGGCCGAACAGCGGCTGCAGGTCGAGCAGGCCAATCGTGGACACGCGCAGCGTTCCCTGCAGATCATCGGTGGCCGGCGAGAACGCCTGGCCCTCGAGCGTCAGGCGATGCCGATACCCGATGACGTGGAGTTTGCCGACAAGCAGGAGCAGGTGCATGGCTTGCGTGAGCGGATCGGCGAGTTGCAGGAGATTCAGCAGGCCCAGCAACAGGATCTGCCGCGTCTTGAGCAGAACCGACGTGCGGTGCTGGCTGAGGTGCAGCATGCACAGAAAGAGCGCGCCGAGGCGAATGCCCGCCGGATGGCGCTGCAGCAGTTGCAGCAACGCCTGCAGACCAACGGCAAGCTCGACGAGTGGCTGCGCCGGCATGGATTGCAGCATGGCGCGCCGCTCTGGAAGTCGCTGCACGTCGACGCGGGCTGGGAGGATGCCGTCGAGGCGGTTCTCCGCGAGCGGCTCGGAGCGCTGGTGGCGACGCAAGCCGACCCGGCGTGGAGCAAGGACCGTCCGGGCAGCAAGTTGACTCTGCTGCTACCGCTGGCTGACGGCGAAGCGCGCGACGGCCACGGCGGTGCGCGCGACGACCGCCTGCTGGCGCGCGTTCGCTGCGACCATCCCGAGCTGTCGGCAATTCTTGCCGACTGGCTCGATGCGGTGCTGGCCAGCCCCGATCTGGCGACGGCCCTGGCGCGTCGGGCGGATTTGTCGGGGAATGCCTGTTGCGTGACGCCGGGTGGTGACATCGTCACTCGCCAGAGTGTGACGCTCTTTGCCCCGGACAGCGGCGAGCATGGCCTTCTCGAACGTCAGCGGGAGATCGACACGCTGACCGGGGTGATTGCCCAGCGCGAGGAGACGGTCGATCAGGCGCAGGCGCGGCTGGCGGCGATCGAGCAGAGTCTGGCCGATGCCCAGGACGCCGTGCAGGAGTCACGTCAGCAGCTGGGTTTGCTGCAGGATCGCGCGCATGCCATTCAGGTCGAAGCACTGAAGCTTGCGCAGGCCCGCGAACGCTTCCGCGAACGGCAGGCGCAGATCGACGAAAGTCTGGCCGAGATGGCCGTGGAGGAGGAAAGCGAGAGCGAACGCCGGTTCATCGCCGAAGCGGCGATCGACCTGCAGAGCGAGCGGGTGCGCGAGTTGCAGGCGGTGATGGTCGGCGCACGGGCGCGCCTCGAACAGGCCGAACGGGCACTGCGTGACGAGCGTGACCAGATCAATGCCGAAGAACGCGAGTTGCGCGAGGCGGAATTCTCGCAGCGGGAGTGTCGCAACAAGCTGGCGGAGCTGAGCAGCAGCCGCGCACTGGCGCAGCAGCAGCTGGAACGGATCAGCGATGATTTGGCGCGTTGCGAGGAAAGTGCCACCGCCATGCAGGCCGAGGATCTCGAGCCCGGGCTGCAGGTCGCGCTCAACCATCGGGTCGCTCGCGAGCATGCGCTGGCGCAGGCACGCGATGCGCTGGAAGCGGCGGCGAACGGCCTGCGCGCGCTCGACGAGGGGCGCATGAAAGTCGAGCAGAGCCTTGATCCGCTGCGCGATCGGATTGGCGAACTGAAGCTGCGGGAGCAGGCAGCGAGTCTCAATTTCGAGCAGTTGGCGAGCCAGCTGGCCGAGGCGAATGCTGACGAGGAGTCGTTGGCGGCCGACGTCGTAGGGGCGCGTGCCGGTCCCCTGCAGGCCGCGATTGCTGCGTTGCAGCGTTCGATCGACGCTCTCGGCGCCGTTAACCTGGCTGCCCTCGATGAGCTGGCGGCGGCGAGCGAACGCAAAGGCTACCTCGATGCCCAGTCGGAGGACCTGACCCAGGCGATGGAGACGCTGGAGAGCGCGATCCGGCGCATCGACCGGGAAACGCGGGATCTGCTGCAGGCGACCTACGATTCCGTCAACCGCAGCTTCGGCGAGTTGTTTCCGACGCTTTTCGGGGGCGGCGAGGCGAAGCTGATCATGACCGGCGACGAGATCCTGGACGCTGGCCTGCAGGTCATGGCGCAGCCGCCGGGCAAGAAGAACTCGACGATTCATCTGCTTTCCGGCGGCGAGAAGGCTCTGACGGCAATTGCGCTGGTATTCTCCATGTTTCAGCTCAACCCGGCGCCCTTCTGCCTGCTTGACGAAGTCGATGCACCGCTGGACGATACCAATACCGAACGTTTCTGCGCGATGGTGCGACGCATGTCCGGCCACACGCAGTTTCTGTTCATCAGCCACAACAAGTTGACGATGGAAATGGCGCAACAACTCGTCGGGGTGACCATGCAGGAATCCGGCGTTTCGCGCATCGTGGAAGTCGATATGGAAGAAGCGCTGCGCCTGCGCGAGCAGCTCGTTTAGGAATTGAAATGACCGACTTGCAAATGGGTCTGATCGGCCTCGGTGGCGCCGCCGTGATTGGCGTGCTGGGCTACAACAAGTGGCAGGAGCACAAGCATCGCAAGCTCGCCGAGCAGTTGCTGAACGTCCGCCAGGCGGACGTGCTGCTTGACGAGTCGCCACCCGGCGGCGCCAGCGCCGACGACTACGCCGGTGTTGATGGGGGAGCCGAGGCAGCCGACCCGGGCGCCGGCGGCGGGGCGAGGTCTGCCGGATCCGGTCACGAACGGGTCGAACCGCTGTTGCGGGTGGAACCTGCGCAGGACGACGGGGCGTACGAAGCGTCGGCGCCTTTCGCCGAGGACTCGGCGCGCGTCGCCCCGGCCTTCCTGTCGCCGCGCGAGGCACCGGTCGCGGGCCGCTCGGCGTCGCCACAGGCCGTGCCCGGTCGCCCTGACGATGCGCCGGCCAACGCCGGGGGTCAGGCGGCGCCGCTGTATCTGCTGTCGCCGATGATCGACTACATTGCGGCGATCGAGGTTGCTGAGCCGGCAGCCGCCTACCGGATTCGCGAGGGGCAGCGTGCGGCCCTGGTACGGATTGGCAAGGCCGTGAACTGGATCGGCTACAACGAAGACTCGCGCGAGTGGGAGCCGATCCTCGAGGACAGCGACAATGCCTACCGGCACATTCGAGCCGGGCTGCAGCTTGTCGACCGCAAGGGCCCGGTTCGCGACGGGGATCTCTCGGTTTTCCATGTCGCCCTGCTTGACCTGGCGACCGAACTGATGGGGGTCGCCGAGTTGCCGTTGCGCGAGCCCGCCTTGCAGGCGGCAGCGCAGCTCGACGAGTTCTGTGCTGGGGTCGATATTCAGATCGGTGTCAACGTCATCAGTCAGGGGCAGGTCTTCCCGGGTACCAAGCTGCGCGCCCTTGCCGAGTCGGCCGGCATGGTCATCGACGCGGACGGCCGCTTCGCCCGTTGTGATGACGAGGGCAACGTGCTCTACGTGCTGATCAACCAGGAGACGAAGGGCTTTTCGAGCGAGTCGATGCGGACCATGACTACGCACGGCGTGACCTTCCTGCTCGATGTGCCGCGCGTGGCCAACGGCGATCGCGTGCTGACGCAAATGGTCGAGCTGGCGCGTCGTTTTGCCGAAGCCCTGCACGGTGCGCTGGTGGATGACAATCGGCGCCCCTTGTCGGAAAGTGCTATCGAACCGATCCGTCGTCAGGTGGTGCAGTACCAGACGGCGATGGCCCATCGCCAGCTGCCGGCCGGTGGCCCGTTGGCGTTGCGCCTGTTCTCCTGAGGCAGAACCCGCCCGATGGGTGTCAGCGAACGTCTTCACAGCCTGCGCGCGGAGATCGAGCGGTACGATCACGAGTACTACGTCCTCGACGCGCCGTCGATCGCTGATGCCGACTACGACCGCCTCTTCCGCGAGTTGCAGGCGCTGGAGGCCGAACACCCCGAACTGGTGAGCAGGGACTCTCCGACGCAGAGGGTTGGCGGTGCGCCGCTGGCGGAGTTCGCGGCGGTCACACATGCGACAGCGATGCTGTCGCTGAACAATGCCTTTGCGGACGACGAAGTGGCGGCGTTCGACCGCCGTGTGCGTGAGGGGCTGGCGACGGACGGTGAGGTCGATTACTCGGCCGAACCCAAGTTCGACGGTCTCGCCGTCGGCCTGTCGTACGCAAAGGGCATCCTGGTCTGCGGCGCGACGCGTGGCGACGGTTCGACCGGCGAGAACGTAACGGCCAATCTGCGCACTCTGCGCAGCGTTCCGCTGCGTCTCCGCGCCAGCGACTGGCCGGCGGCCCTTGAAGTGCGCGGCGAAGTGCTGATGTGGCGCAGCGACTTCGAACGGCTGAACGCGCGCCAACGCGAGAAGGGCGAGAAGGAATTCGTCAATCCGCGCAACGCCGCTGCGGGCGGCCTGCGCCAGCTCGACCCGCGCATCACGGCTCAGCGTCCTTTGCGTTTTTTTGCCTACGGGATTGCTTCCGGCGAGCGTGCCGGCTTGCCGGCAACGCATTCGGCCCAGCTCGACCAGCTCGAGCGCTGGGGTTTTCCGGTTGCCCGGGAGCGGCGCCGGGTCACCGGCCTGGCCGGTCTTCTCGCCTACTATGCCGACATGGGCAGCCGGCGCGCTTCTCTGCCCTACGATATCGATGGCGTGGTCTACAAGCTCGACGATCTGGCTGCCCAGGAACGCCTTGGTTTCCTTTCGCGCGCGCCGCGCTTTGCCGTCGCGCACAAGTTTCCCGCCGAGGAGGCGGTCACCGAACTGCTCGATATCTCGATTCAGGTCGGCCGTACCGGGGCGCTGACGCCGGTGGCGCGCCTCGCGCCGGTCTTTGTCGGCGGCGTCACGGTGAACAACGCCACGCTGCACAACGAGGACGAGATTCGGCGCAAGAACGTGCGCATCGGCGACGTGGTCGTCGTGCGCCGCGCTGGCGACGTCATTCCCGAGGTCGTCCGGGTAGTTCCGGATAGGCGTCCCGCCGGGGCGCGCGAATTCGTCATGCCGACAAGCTGTCCGGTTTGCGGCTCGCGCGTCGTGCGCAGTGCCGACGAGGCCGTGGCACGTTGCAGTGGCGGTCTCTATTGCCCGGCACAGCGCAAACAGGCGCTGCTGCATTTTGCCTCACGGCGTGCCCTCGACATCGAAGGCCTCGGCGACAAGCTTGTCGAACAGCTCGTCGACAGTGCAATCGTGCGCACGCCGGGCGATCTCTACCGGCTCGGCTTGCTGGCTCTCGCCAGTCTCGAACGGATGGCCGACAAGTCGGCAGGCAATCTGCTGGCGGCGATCGAGAGGAGCAAGAGGACGACCCTGGCGCGTTTCATTTTCGCGCTCGGGATACGCAACGTCGGGGAAGCCACCGCTCGGGAACTGGCGCGTCACTTCGGTAGCCTGGATCGTCTGCTGGCTGCCGATGAGGATTCGCTGCGGCAGGTTCCTGACGTCGGTCCGACGGTTGCTCAAAGCATCCGCCAGTTCTGCAGTGAACCACACAATCTGGAAGTCATCGAACAGCTGCGTGCCGCCGGTCTCGTGTGGAGCGAAGGTGAGCCAGCGGTGCCGGCCGGTGGCGTCTTTGCTGGCCAGGTCTTCGTCTTGACGGGAACTCTGCCCTCGCTGACACGCGAAGCAGCCAAAGCGATGATCGAAGCGGCGGGGGGCAAGGTCAGCGGTTCGGTGTCGAAGAAGACGAGTTTCGTCGTCGCCGGCGCGGAGGCCGGCAGCAAGCTCGAAAGGGCGCTGCAACTGGGCGTGCAGGTAATCGACGAAGGCCAGTTGCTGGGCCTGCTCGAACAGACCATGGGTCCGTCGACGCCATGAGGCTGCCGCGCAAGGCTTCCGCTGCTCGGTCGCGCCGCCGCGGCAACGGCCGGCGCGAGCATCCGCCAAGTCAGGAGAAGACATGATCGACCCGCAGCAGGCGATGGCCATCCTTGCCGCCGCCGACCTCGTCCACTCGGCCGAGAGGGTCGCCGCCGCGGTCAACCGTGTGGCGCGCGAGATCAGTGAAAGACTTCGCGACAGCAACCCACTGCTGCTGTGCGTCATGCAGGGCGGCGTCCCCCTGGCCGGTCAGTTGATGACGCGACTGACCTTCCCACTCGAGTTCGACTACGTGCACGTCGGGCGCTACGGCCAGGCGACCAGCGGCGGCGAGCTGGCCTGGCGTGTCGAGCCGTCGATCCCGGTCAGGGGAAGAACCGTGCTGATCGTCGATGACATTCTCGATGAAGGAGTGACTCTGGCCGCGATTCGCGAGCGACTGCTGCAACTTGGCGCCGACGCTTGTTACACGGCCGTGCTGGCGGAGAAGATGAATGGCAGGCACAAGCCGATTCAGGCCGATTTCGTCGCGCTGACGGTTCCCGATCGCTTCCTCTTTGGTTACGGAATGGATGTTCGCGGCGCCTGGCGCAACCTACCGGCCATCTACGCCATTCGGGAGGACTGACATGCTTGCGGTGATCGGTGGCAGCGGTCTGACCCAACTCGCAAGCCTTGAGCTGGTGGAGCGTCAGCGGCGACGCACCCCTTACGGCGAGCCGTCGGCGGCCCTGAGCTTCGGCCGGATCAGCGGCTGTCCGGTCGTCTTCCTGGCGCGTCACGGCGACGACCATGGCATCCCGCCGCATCAGGTGAATTATCGGGCCAACATCTGGGCGCTGCGGGAGTGTGGGCCGGTGGGTATCGTCGCGGTCGCCGCCGTCGGCAGCATTCGTGCGAACCTCAGCCCTGGCGATCTGGTCATGCCGGATCAGATCATCGACTACACCTGGGGTCGCGAGTCGACCTACCATGAAGGACCGGAGAGGGCGGTCCGACATGTCGACTTCACCGAACCCTTTGATCGGCGGCTGCGCCAGCGTCTGGCCAGGGCCGCCGCAGCGATCGGTATCGACCTCGCTCACTCGGCGGTCTATGCCGCGACGCAGGGCCCGCGGCTGGAGACGGCGGCCGAGATCAATCGGCTCGAGCGCGACGGTGCCGACGTGGTCGGCATGACCGCCATGCCTGAGGCGGTTCTGGCGCGCGAACTGGGTGTTCCGTATGCGGCGATCAACGTCGTCGCCAACTACGCCGCCGGGCGCGGCGACAGTCGCGAGGGCATCAGCCTGGAGGCGATCCATGATGTTCTGGGGGAGTCCATGCATCAGGTCCTGGCAGTCATCGAAAGGCTTCTGACCAGCGATGATTAGACCCGTCCTCAGGATGGGCGACCCGCGCTTGGCGCGCAAGGCCGCTCCCGTCGAACAGTTTGCGACGCCGGCGCTGCACGCGCTGATTGCCGATATGGAAGAGACCATGCGCCATCTGGACGGTGCAGGTCTGGCCGCGCCGCAGATCGGTGTCGGTCTGCGGCTGGTGATCTTCGGGGTGGATCGCAATCCTCGTTATCCGGAGGCCGAGCCGGTACCGCGGACGGTATTGATCAACCCGGTGCTCTTCCCGCTTTCGTCGGCGACTGAAGAAGCCTGGGAAGGCTGTCTGTCGGTGCCCGGCTTGCGCGGCTGGGTGCCGCGCTGGAGCCGCCTGCGTTATACCGGCTTCGACGCCCGCGGCCGTCCGATCGATCGTAGCGTCGCCGGCTTTCATGCGCGCGTCGTGCAGCACGAATGTGACCACCTGGACGGCATCCTTTATCCGATGCGGATCCGCGACATGAGCCGTTTCGGTTTTGTCGAGGAGCTGTTTTCCGAGGGCTCCACCGGTGCAGTTGAATAGCAACTTCTTGAGGAGGGGGCCAGGCGTGGCGCCGCGATACCGAATTCTCTTTGTCTGCATGGGTAACATCTGTCGCTCGCCAATCGCCGAAGCGGTTACCCGCGCCATCGCGCAGCGCGAGGGCCTGGCGACGGCCTTCGAGCTGGACTCTGCGGGCACGCACGGGCATTACCACGCCGGTGAGGCGCCCGATGCGCGCGCCCGCCGGGTAGCGGCGAAGCGCGGCTACGATCTGTCGAGGATGCGCGCGCGTTCGGTCATCGACGCGGATTTCGGTCGTTTTGACCGGATTCTGGCGATGGACGAGGCCAACTTGTCGCTCCTGCGGCGCCAGTGCGCAGAGGAAAGCCGCTCGCGACTCGGTCTGTTTCTTGACTACGCTACCGGACTCGGGATCTCCGAGGTGCCCGACCCCTACTACGGTGCCGAGTCGGGTTTCGAACGCGTGCTCGACCTCTGCGAGTTGGCGGCAACTGGTCTTCTGGCGGCCTACAAGCGCGGAGAACTATCCCGGTAGTGCCGGCAGGCGGCGCCCACTTGTCGGCTGGTTTCGGCGAAATACTGACCAGTGGTGAACGCGCGGTGCCCTTGCTTTGGGCCGTGCCAGGAAACTTCCTGGTGCACCGCAGCAAATCCTGCTATAGTGAGGTGGCTGGCTTGCCGGCTAACGGTCTTGCAGGATCCATATGTACATCGTAGACGACCCGACCCTTGCGCTCCTTACCCGTTTCGTAGGGGAATCCTCCGATCATGGCCTCTCGGATGCGGAGTTCTTTCGCCGGCAGATCGCCGCGATCACAGAATACGTGGAGGCCTTTCCCGCGCACGAGCGCGAAGAGCGGGCGCTTGCCTGGATCGAGGCCAACGCCCGCCAATACCGTCAACACTGGCAGAAACACGCCGTGATCGACATTCTGGCGAGGACGCGCTGTCCCGATTGTCCTCTTGCCGGCGGTAAAGAGCGTCATCCGTGTGCCATCCACACTCGCTGGCTGAAGCTGTTGCAGCGCTACGCTGCGGATGAATTGTCTTCACACCAGTACGTGGAAAGCAGCCTGACGCTGCTGCGGGCACACAAGGACCTGCTCAGGGTGAGTCGACTGCATGCGTCGCTGCGGTCGTTGCCTTCGACGACGTTCTGTCGAGGCTGACAGGCGGCACGCTTCCCGGCAGGTGCCGGGTCTTCCACTCGCCAATCCACGGTTCCTTCCAGTGACGCCTGCCCCAGGCGTCTGGCACGGGTCAGCGGCGTGCACAGGGCACACATGCGCGGGCAGCATTGGCGGTGCGTCGGAGAACCGCGGCGCCTGACTCCGGCTTGCTTCCTGCACGACCGCCGCGGCAGAACTTCGATCACGCGGGCTCGTTTTCGGCTACCATGTTCCTGCTGGGGTTTCCCCTGGCTTTTTCGGCAGGTCAGCAACTCACCGTTGTTATCCGATGACTTTGACAAGGAGGTTTTTTGATGCTACGTCGATTGGCTGTTGTTTCAGCACTGGCCGTTGCCGGTCTTGTTGGTACGGCCTCGGCCGCTGAGTATGGTACTCCGGCGGAGGCCAAAGCCATGCTCGAAAAGGCGGTTGCCGCCGTGAAGGCTGACAAGCCCAAGGCCTTGGTGATGTTTACCAAGGGTGAAGGCGGCTTCAAGGATCGTGACCTGTATCCGTACTGCGGTGGTCCGGACGGGAACTTCACTGCGCATCCGACTCTGCTCGGCAAGAGCCTCAAGGATCTCAAGGACAAGGCCGGCAAACCGCTGGGCGAGGAAGTCTACGCCGCCGCCAAGGAGGGTGCGATTGCCGAGGTCAGCTACATGTGGCCGCGTCCCGGTCAGACCGATCTCGTCACCAAGGTCGCCTACGTCACCAGGATTGGCGATCAGGTCTGTGCGGTGGGCTACTACAAGTAAGCCTTCGCCAATGTCGTGGGCATGCTCGCGCCTGGTCCGGGCCGGCGACCCACAACGGTGGATCCGCGAGATCGTCCCCGAACGGCGGGGCGCTGCTTGCAGCGTGGCAGTTGCCGTTCGGGGAGGTCAGTAAGCAAGGCCGGTTACGTCGGCGCACGCGTAGCGCGGACCGCCGATCTGGCAGGCCCGGCACCGCGGTGCCTCAATAGACTTCGGGGATGAAGGTCTGGTCAGACAGAGGTGGGCGCACGTAGCCGCGCTCGTCCTGACGCGGCGGCAGGACGATTGGTTCGGGTGTCAGGTCCTCATAGTCGATCATGTTCAGCAGGTGCGTGATGACATTGAGGCGAGCCCGCTTCTTGTCGTCGCCATCGACCACATACCAGGGTGCCTGCTTGATGTCGGTGTGCGCAAACATGGCGTCCTTGGCTTTCGAGTATTCCACCCAGCGCGCCCGCGACTCGAGGTCCATCGGACTGAGTTTCCAGTGTTTCTCAGGATGGAAGATCCGCTTCTGGAAGCGGCGCTCCTGCTCCTCGTTGCTGACCGAGAACCAATACTTGATCAGGATGATTCCGCTACGCACGAGCATCCGTTCGAATTCCGGACAGGTACGCAGAAACTCGCGATATTCCTCTTCCGTACAGAATCCCATGACCCGTTCGACGCCGGCCCGGTTATACCAACTGCGATCGAACAACACCATTTCGCCGCCGGCGGGGAGGTGTTGGACGTAGCGCTGGAAGTACCACTGGCTCTGCTCCCGATCCGTCGGCGCGGGCAGCGCCGCCACTCGGGTGACCCGCGGGCTGAGGCTCTCGGTAATGCGTTTGATCGTACCGCCCTTGCCGGCTGCGTCGCGTCCTTCGAACAGGACCACCACTTTAAGCTTCTTGAACTTGATCCACTCCTGCAGTTTCACCAGTTCGATCTGCAGTTTCGAGAGAGTCTCTTCGTACAGCTTGGTCTTGAGCGCCGGCTTGCGGACGTGTACGGTCTCGCTCTGGCTGGCCTTGGCCTGGGCTGCGTCTGCCTTCTGCCCTGCCGGTGCTGCCTTGGCCACCTTGGGATTGGGAGTCTTGGCCTTGGTCGCTTTGGCGGGCGTGCTGCGCTCCCCATTCTTGCCATCGCCTTTCACAGCGTTCTTGCTTGCCGTCTTGGCGGGGACTTCCTTGACGGGCTCTGCTTCCTGTTGCGCGGTCACGTTCTCGATCTTGGCTGAATCGCCTTCCGGTACGACCTCTTCCTGGACAGTCTTGACTTCACTCATTGATGCCTCCTTGGTGTGGCTGAAAACGGGTAATAGATAAAACGGCGTCGTGGCAGAGCAGCGTGGCGCAACTGGCTGGTGCGGATGTCGTGCGGAGCTGCACGTCACGGTGCCCGGTGGAGGGGTAGGGCGCGACCGCGCCACATCCCGCCACACCGTAAGCTCACGGTTCAGTGAACGACAGGGACGCGCTGATCGCTGAAAAGGCGCACAGTACCCACGCTGGCACGGTCGGATCGCCGGCACACGCGGACGGGCAATGAACTGTCGGAGATCCCACCGCCTGGCGAGACGCCAGATTGGGTAGACGGGTGGGCTGTGGGGGACGGGAAACGGTCACGCCGCGTCAGGGTGGCGCGCGCCAAGGGACTGCAGGGGGTGGGCAGCCCCTGGTGTCCGGGGGGGCGAGCTTGCGGCCGTACTGTCGATGCGAGCGGCGGCCTCGATAGGTTCCTGAGTCGTTGGCATGGTTCCATTCCTCTTTGCGCCGGATGGTCCGGGGGCGCCAATTATCGCGCATTTTCTCGCAGGAATGCACAATTCTGCGCACGAAACGTGCAGTCCGGCGGGTTCTGCCGGCGACCGCCGGTGGTGCCGCGGGCGCCAGACGATTCTGCTGGCGACGCGTCGAACGACAGTAACGGATTGGTGCTTACGCGCGGCCTTGGCGCTCACCAGAGTTGACCCGCTCCTGCTCACCCGGACTGACCCACTGCCCGGGCTTGCCGCGCCGCATGTGAAAGAGAGAAGAGGTCCTGCCACAGGTAGGACGGTCTGGGCTGCTGAGATGGCGAGAGACGTGGCCCCGTTGATGCGCAACGGCTCCCGGTGGCGGTCGGTGTTCCTCGTGTGTTATCCGGAGCGATAGCGCCTCAGTCCGAAGGCGCGTCTTCCTGACGGTGCGGCAGAGAAGCCCCTCGCGGCGCGCGCAGTCCCCAACAAATTCGTCCCGGACCTCATAAGCCCTCCCACAGTCAGGAATCACTCCGGCCGCCGTATCTTCCCGCGCGACATCACGACCTCGTGCGGGGAGAACTCACCATGGAATTCCGGCAATGCCAGGCGTGCCAGGCCCCCTTTCGGCCACGCCCGCAAATTGCAGAGCAACGCTTTTGTTCCGCTGCCGCCTGCCAACGTGAACGGCGACGGCGTTGGCAGGCAACCAGGCGCCAGAACGATCCGGACTATCGCGAGAACCAGAAGCGGGTGCAACAGGCCTGGGCGGAGCGCCACCCGGACTATTGGCGGAACTATCGACGCCAACACCCGGAGTACGCCGAGCGCAACCGCGCCCAGCAGCGGCAACGCGCGCAGGACAAGGCGGCCGGGCAGATTGCAAAGATGAACGCGTCAAAGGTTGAAATGCCCCTTCCTTCAGGTACTTACCGTTTATCCCCGGTGGTGGACGCGTCGCTTGCAAAGAGTGACGCGTGGATGGTCGAAATCACTTTGATTACAGCAGCTTGCGCTTCACCGTGAAGGCCTGCTGAGATTGCAAAAGAAGACTCTCTCGCCTTGCCGCCGCCTGGCCGGTACGCTAGGTCCGACAGGAGGTATCTCGCATGGATAAGTTGGCTGCTGCGGGGGTTCTGAGCCTCGACTTGCACCGCCTCGATTTGCGCTATGCATCGCTTCGCTTGCCGGACCCTCCGGCGATCACGCGTCTGGCCAGGTCAATCGCGGCCGATGGTCAATTGGTTCCCTGCATTGCGGTCGCCGGGGAGGGCGAGGCGTTCATCCTGGTCGACGGCTATCGACGCATCGCCGCGTTGCGTCACCTCGGGCGCGATACGGCCGAGGTCGAATGCTGGCAGGCGGATCTCGCGCAGGCGCTGTTGGGCGTGTTGGCGCGGACGCGCAGCCGATCGTTTGCGCCGATCGAAGAAGCCTTCCTGTTGCGCGAGTTGATTTCGGGCGGGCAGTTGAGTCAACACGAAGTCGCCCGGCGTTGCGGGCGCGATGTGAGCTGGGTCAGTCGCCGTCTGCAACTGCTCGGGGGGCTGTCGGACGCCTTGCTCGAGGCCGTACGCCAGGGGCAGGTGTCGACCTGGGCGGCGGTCCGCATCCTCGGACCGTTGGCGCGCGCCAATAGCGCGCACGCCGAACAACTGCTCGCGACCCTGCGCACGACGCCCCTGTCAACTCGGCAATTGGCCAACTGGTTTGCGCAGTATCAACGCGCTGCGCGACCGGTGCGCGAGCGCATGGTCGAGTCGCCGCAGCTGTTGCTCGAAGCCGTCGCCGCTCGGCAGGAAGAGAAGGTTGCCGAACGTCTGCGCGAGGGGCCGGAAGGCGAGGTGCTCGCCGACCTGCGCATCCTGGAAGCCGTCGGTGCCCGTCTGAAGCGGCGTTTGTCCGCCTTGAGTTCGCCATCGACCGCTATGCCGCCCGCCGTCACGGCGGCGGTGGCTTCTTTGCAACCGGCGCTCGCGTCGCTTCAGCGCCATCTGACCAGGATTTGCCCGCATGATATCCCCCGAGATTCGTCAATCCGTCCAGACGCTGCATCAGCAAGGCCTGGCTGTTCGCGAGATCAGCCGGCTCTTGAAGCTGTCGCGTAATACGATTCGCCGCATCCTGCGAATGCCGGTTCTTGCCGACGCGCGCGAGCCCGCGTGCCCGGCGCCGGTACGCCTCTGGCTCCCTGCCGCTTTTGCGCGCGTGCGCGGCTATGGGGTCCGCCTACAGGAGATGCTGCAGGCGGAACTGGGCCTCCATCCCGGCTACAGCACGCTCACCCGATGGATCCGGGAAGCCGGTCTGCGCTCGCCGCCCAAACGCGCTGGCGAGTATGTCTTCGCGCCCGGCCAGGAGATGCAGCACGATACCTCGCCCCATCGCGTGATCCTGGCCGGCAAGACGCTGACGGCGCAATGCGCGTCGCTGATCCTGGCCTATTCGCGCTGCCTGTTCCTCCAGTACTACCCGCGCTTTACGCGCTTTGAAGCCAAGCAGTTCCTGCTCGAGGCCGTGCGCTTCCTGGCCGGCTGCTGCCCGACCTGCGTCATCGACAACACCAGCGTGATCGTCGTCGACGGCGCCGGCGACGATGCCGTGTTCGCGCCCGAGATGGTGGCGTTCGCGCGCACGCTGGGATTCGCCTTCCGTGCCCACCCGGTGAACCAACCCGACCGCAAGGGGCGCGTCGAAAGACCTTTTGCCTGGGTCGAAGGCAATTTCCTGGCCGGGCGGACGTTCGCCGATTTCGCCGACCTGAACCAGCAGGCGCGAGCCTGGTGCGAGAAGGTGGCGAATGCCAAGCCGAAGCGTGTCCTGGGGATGGCGCCAAGCGCGGCCTACGCGATGGAGAGGTCCTGTCTGCAGCCGCTGCCGGCGGTGTTGCCGCCGGTCTATCAGGTGGCCGAGCGGGTGGTCGATCTGTACGGCTTCGTGTCGATCGAGACCAATCGCTACTCGGTGCCCGAACGTTGGGTGGGCAAGACGCTGACGGTTTATCTGTACGCCAGCGAACTCAGGATCTGTGCCCGCGAGCAACTGGTCGCGGTCCACCCGCGGCTGATCGGCGTACGCGATGCCAAGCAGAAGCTGCCCGGGCATCACCCGACGCCGCAGCGTCAGGATCGTACCCCGCCGCCTGAAGCCACCTTGCTGCAGGGCCACCACCCTGTGCTCGACGCGTACGTCGCGGCGCTCGTCAAGCAGGCGCACGGGCGCGGGGTGCGGCCCCTACGCCGCTTGCTGGGGTTCCGGCGAAGCTACCCGGAAAGTCCCTTCCTCGCGGCGGTCGCGCAGGCGCTGAAGTTTGGTCTCTTCGACCTCGGCCGCCTGGAGGCGATGATCCTGCAGCAGGTGGCCGGGGACTTCTTCCGCCTCGACCGCGGAGACGACGATGCGTGAGCCGCTCAAGGCGCTGATTGCGCAGATGCGCTGGTCCGGAATGGAGCGCGTCCTCGACGAGGAACTCGACCTCGCCGAACGGCAGGGGACGCCGGTCCCCGAGGTGCTCTTTCGCCTGCTTCGCGCCGAAGAAGCGGCGCGGCGCGAGAAGAGCCTGGCCTATCGTCTGGCCCAGGCCCATCTACCCTGGCCGTGGACCTTGCAGTCGTTCCCCTTCGCCCGTCAGCCGAGCGTGAACAAGGCGCAGGTCCTGACCCTCGCGGGGCTCGACTTTCTGCGCCGCGGCGAGAACCTCCTGCTGATCGGCCCGCCCGGCACCGGCAAGTCGGGAATCGCCATCGGGCTCCTGCGCGAAGCGTGTCTGAATGGCTACCGCGCCCGTTTCTATAACGCACAGGCCTTGCTCGACGAACTGTATGCTTCGCTCGCTGACCGCTCGACGATTGGGCTTCTCAATCAGTTGTGCCGCCTGCCGTTGATCGTCATCGACGAACTCGGCTACCTCAACCTAAAGCCCGAGCAGGTCAACGCGTTCTTCCGCCTGATGGACCAGCGCTACAATCTGCGTCTGTCGACGATTGTCACAACGAATGTCGACCTGCCCGATTGGTACGAGTTGTTTCAGAAGAAACCGCTGGTCGATGCGCTGCTCGACCGCCTGCAGCATCGCTGCACCCTCCTGCGCTTGAGTGGTGCGAGTTTGCGCAGCGAGCCGGCTGGCTCCCAGGCAACCCAAACGACGGCCCCGACAGCTGCCTCCA
>Ga0056906_1000097_pt1 | contig 98482 bp, 80 predicted proteins | sample EBPBio122009_DNA_FD_55045 | JGI IMG/M metagenome (GOLD analysis project Ga0056906, IMG submission 55045) | Wastewater treatment Type I Accumulibacter community from EBPR Bioreactor in Madison, WI, USA - Reactor 1_2/2/2009_ DNA | ecosystem: Engineered > Bioreactor > EBPR > Anaerobic-Aerobic >...
CGGCTTCGAGGCGTTCGGCTTCGAGACGCTCGGCTTCGAGGCGTTCGGCTTCGAGGCGTTCGGCTTCGAGGCGTTCGGCTTCGAGACGCTCGGCTTCGAGGCGTTCGGCTTCGAGACGCTCGGCTTCGAGGCGCTCGGCTTCGAGACGTTCGGCTTCGAGGCGCTCGGCTTCGAGGCGTTCGGCTTCGAGGCGTTCGGCTTCGAGGCGTTCGGCTTCGAGGCGTTCGGCTTCGAGGCGTTCGGCTTCGAGGCGTTCGGCTTCATCGGCATCCGCATACAACATCGCTGCAGGCGCATCGGCTTCCGGCAACGCATCCCGGAGCCGGGCGAATCGCTCGGCGAGCGCGGCCTGTACCGGAACTTCCTGCCTGTTGGACTTCAGCCCGGCGACCGTCGCATGGATTTCGCCGACAAGCTCCGACAGCGCCGAGACGCCCTCGGCGCCGGCAGGCTGGCCCGCGGCAACCAGGCGCTTGAGATAGGACTCCGCGGGCGTGGTGGCATCGGTGACCTGCGGGACATCCGCCATCGCGAAAGCGCCGTTCATCGTATGCACGGCACGCAACAGGGCCGGCGTCGGCGGCTGCTCGCGCAACGCCGCATCGGCCAGCCATGCATCGACCGTCTGCAGGTGGCCCGCGACTTCCGCGTCGAGGATCTCCAACAGGACGGCATCGACATTGACGGGAACCCACATGGAGGCGGTGCCGGCATCGGTCGATTCCCCGGCCTCGGCGGCTTCATCCTCCGGCTCCGCCATTCCGGCCATGGCCTCGTCTTTGCGCAGGTCATCGCCGGCGGCCAGGCGATCGGCGGCCGACTCGATTTCCGCCAGCGGCGGCAATGCCACTGCCGTGCCCATCAAGGCCGTCCGGAGTGCCGGCAAGGCCGCATGCGCGTCCGTCACGACAGCGATCACGGCCGGCGTGGCCGCGCGCGTGCCGTCGAGGACGCGGTTCAGCATGTTCTCGACCTTCCAGCTGAACTCGCCCAGGAGCCGCGCACCAACCAGGCGGCCACTGCCCTTGAGCGTATGGAAGACGCGTCGAATCGGGCGCAGGCGCTCGATGTCCTCGGGCATCCGCTGCCACGGCGGGATGAGCTGGTCGAGGTTGGCGATCTCCTCGCCGAACTCCTCGAGGAAAATCTCACGGATTTCGTCGTCGATCTCGTCATTGCCGCGATCGAAACCACCGTTGGCGGGATCGGGCTCACCTGCATCCGATGCCGCGGGGGCGGCCGGCACCGGCAATGCCGTCTCCGACGCATCCACAGCCGATGTGGATTCCGGGACGAATGCGTCCGCCGCCGGATCGATGGCGAGCGTGTCCTCCTCCGGCACCTCCGGGACTGCGGCCGCCTCCGGCGACAGCGACTCTGCGCCGGCCTCCGGCGCATCGATCGACGACGGCTGTGTTTCAATCGCATCGGATTCGGGCCCATCACGGAATCCGGACTGCACCAGGCCGGCATCGAGCAGGCCGGCCATCGCATCCTCGAACTCCTGGTGGACGAACGGGGTTTCGCTGGCCTCCAGCAGGTCCTCGGGCAGCGGCCAGTAACGCAATGCCTCCAGGCTGTGCCGGGTGATGGCGAGAATGCCGTCGCGGCCGCTGCGCTTGTCGCGCAGGGCCTCGAGGAAATATTCGAGGCTGGTCAGGGCATCGGCCAGGGTATCGAGCTGCTGCCCGCCGGGCACCCGGCGGCGCATCATCAATTCGGTCTGGGTGTACATGCGGATTCCGGCGGCATAGTCCGCCGGCTCGCCCATGTCCAGCATCCGCAGCGCGCCCGACACCTCGTCGAGCAGGCGCGGGATGTCGGTCAGTTGCTGGTGGTCCCAGCCGGTCTCCACGAAGGCCACGAAGGCCTGCCGCACGTCGCCGAAGTTGGCGATCGCCTCACGGGTCAGCGCGGCGAGCAGTTGCTGCGCCTCGGCTGTGCCCAGCGCGTCCGTCTCCCCGGTCGCGGGTGCCGTGTCCATCTCGCCCAGACGCGCGACCTGGTCGTCCAGCGAGGCGTCCACGTACAGCAGCGCGCCGGCCACATCCAGCAGCACGTGCTCGCTCATCGGCAAGCTGCCTTCCGCCAGCTGGCCGAGGGTGGCGGACTGGCGGGCGACGACATCGCGCGCCATGCCGAGCCCGAGCATGCCGAGCGTGTCGGCGACCCTGCCGAGGGCCTCTGCATGCGGCTGCAGCGAATCGGTCTCCTTGCGCCCGGAGCGCAGGTGCAGGTCGAGCGCGTCCTTGACCCGCAGCACGTCTTCCTTCACCGCGGCCGACACGGTGCCGAGCAGCGCGCGGTTGCGGCCGGTGACGCTGGCGTGCGCGTGGGCGATCTCGTCCTCGCTGGCATCGGCCCGCGCGTCCAGGCCGAACGTCTCGCGAAGCCGCTGCAGGCCGGGATGGGCCGCGTCGACGTTCGCCACCTGGTACAGCAATTGGCGGGTGGGTTCGATCAGCGAAGACACCGGCAGCGGCGCGACGCCATCGTCGACGAACAGCCCTCGCACTTCGCGCTCGACGCTGGCGAACGCATCGCGCAAGGCGGAATTGGCCTGCATGGCGCCGTCGCGGATCGCCGCCGCCACCTCGCCCGCCACCCAGAACAGGCGTCTCGCCGCCGGGCTGACGTCAAGCGCGGCCAGCGCGACCAGGCTGTCGTGGAGGGCGGCGGCGTCGAACGTGCGCCCCGCCATCCATTCGTCGAGTGCAGAGCGCAACTCGCGAAGAGGGACGACGATGGCATCGAACTCGATCGGATCTCCCGGCGGATCCGGCAAGCCCTGCTCGAGATCCGGGTTGAACAATGCCGCCTCGTTCATCGGCGGCAGGCCGCGCGAAGCGCGTAGGTCGTTGATCAGCGGCATCAGGACGATCGGGATGTCCCGATGCCCGCTCTGCAGCCGCTCCAGGTAATCCGGCAGCTGCATCGCGCCGCGCATCAGCGTGGCGCAGGCCTCGTCGCGCTCGAGCACATGGCCTTCGCCGACCGCTTCGGCCAGCGCTTGCATCTCGCCGGCCACCATCGCCGGGGCATACAGCTCGACCATGCGCAGGCTGCCCTGCACCTGGTGCATCAGCTCCGCCACCAGCCGCATCGCGCCCGGATCCCTGGCCTGCTCGGTGTAGGTCTGGACGAGCTGTCCGGCCTGGGCCAGCGCCGCGTCGAGCTCGGGCTTGATCCAGCCGAGCGTGGCGTGTTCGATGGCCTCGCGCAGTGCGTTCATCGCGCACTCCTCACGGGCATCTGCTGACGAAGCGGCTTCATGGTCTGGACAACCCCGCTCAGGCCGGCAGTTTGAAGTCGGCGACCGAACGGCGCAGGTCGGCCGCCATGTTGGCCAGATTGCCGATCGAATCGGCGGTATGGCCGGCGCCTTGCGAGGTCTGCGCGGTGATCGCCTGGATCGTGCTCATCGTGTCCGTGATGTTGGATGCCGCGTTGGATTGCTGCTGGGCCGCCTTCGAAATGTTGTGGATGAGGTCCGCGAGGTCGTTCGACACGCGCTCGATCTCTCCCAGCGCGGTGCCGGCGTCCTCGGCCAGGCGCGCGCCTCGCACCACTTCGGAGGTCGTCTGTTCCATCGAGCTGACGGCTTCGTTGGTGTCGGACTGAATGGTGGAGACCAGGCCTTCGATCCGCTTGGTCGCGTTGGAGGCGCGTTCGGCGAGTCGCTGCACTTCGTCGGCCACCACCGCGAACCCGCGGCCGGCCTCGCCGGCGGAGGCCGCCTGGATCGACGCGTTGAGCGCCAGGATGTTGGTCTGCTCGGAGATGTCGTTGATGAGTTCCACGATCGAGCCGATTTCCTGCGACGATTCGCCCAGTCGCTTGATTCGCTTCGACGTCTCCTGGATCTGGTCGCGGATGTTGTCCATGCCCTGGATCGTCTGGCGCACCACGCCCGCGCCGTTCGCCGCGATTTCCACCGATCGCTGCGCCACGTCGGCCGACTGCGCGGAGTTCTGCGACACCTGGCTGATGCTCTGCGCGATTTCGTTGATGCGGTCGGTGGCCGAACCGATTTCCGTCGCCTGATGTTCCGCGGCTTCGGCAAGGTGCATGGCGGTGGCCTGGGTTTCCTGCGCCGAGGACGCCACCTGCACCGAGGTGTCGTTGATGGTGCCCACCAGGGTGCGAAGCTGCTCGATGGCGAAGTTGATCGAGTCGGCGATCGCGCCGGTCATGTCCTCGGTCACGGTCGCGTTGACGGTCAGGTCGCCTTCGGCAAGCGAGCCCATTTCATCCAGCAGGCGCATGATCGCCTCCTGGTTGCGGTTGGTCAGCTCTTCGGCCGTGGTGCGGCGCAGGGCTTGCGCGCGGAACAGGCTGAACAGCAGGCCGAGGATCGCGACCAGTGCCACGATGCCGGACAGGATCGAGATCCAGATGTTGCCCAACAGGCTGGTGTCGGTCAGCGAGCCGGCCGAGGTGAACGCGCTGAACAGCCGCTTGGAATCGGCCAGCATTTCATCCGATGCGCCGGTGATCTTGGCCGACGCGGCCTGCGCCTGGAACAGCTGCTGCGAGCCGCTCTGGATCGCGCCCAGGTCCGACTTCATCCGGGTCCAGATCGCATGGGCCTCGTTCAGCGGTCCCGTCGCGCCGGGTGCGGTGACGCGCTGCGCCGCCGCACCACCCTCGCGCAAGGCGGTCATGATCTGGTCGAACACGGTGGCGTCCTGCCGCAGGCCCTGGCTCGCAAGCTGGGCGGTGGCGCCGCCCGCGCGCATTTCGGCGATGCGCCGCGCCATCTGCGATGCCAGGATCTGCTGGCGCATCGCGATGTACTGCTGGCTGGGAGGAGCGCCGGCAGCGCCCATTGCGCGCACCACCTCGCCCATCTGCGCGTCGAGCTGCGGCACCGCGGCGGTGAAGCGGTCGGCGTTGCCGCCCAGCCCGGTCACCACGCTTTCGCTGGCCAGGATCTGGCGCGCGTTCTCGGACAACGGCGCCCAGGTCCGCTTGATGCGATCGATCGGCGCGGAAACCGAGAAGTCGCTGCCGTAGCCGGCGTCCACCAGCGAGATGTTCTGGTTGATCTGGTCGCGTGTGGTCTTGAACGCCTTGAAGGCCTCCAGGTTGCCACCGGTGGCCTCCTGGGCCTGGCTGGCCAGCTGCTGCGAAAGCACCTGGAGATCGGCGACCGCGGTGCTGGCGTTGCCGAGCCGGGTCGCGCGCCAGACCGACATGCCCGTGTTGGCGGCGAAGACGAGGATCGAAATCGCCAGCAAGGTCAACCAGAAGCTGGTCCCGGCGCCACGTGCCTTGCCGATGACCGATTCGTTGACTGTGCTGCTCATGGATGAAACCCCTGGATTGACTGGTGGCGCGCCGGAGCGCTCGAGGAAGGTGGAAGCGTCAGGCGGCAGCCTGGCGGAATTCGGGTGTGCGCGAGAGACGGTCGAGATTGAAGACCAACCACTCGGTGCCTTCCTGGCGATAGACCCGGTCGATGAAATGGACGTAACGGCCCTCGGCATCCGGGGACTCGTCGCCCTGGCTTTCGTCGAAGGTGCGCTGCCCGTGCAGCTCGTCGATCAGCACGCCGACGTTGCCGCCCTGCTGGCGCATCACCAGCATGCGCTGGCGCTCCTGGCCGACGCTGCGTTGCCCCTCGAGGAACAGCTTGAGGTCGGCGACCGGCAACAGGTTGCCGCGGATGTTCGCCAGCCCCAGCAGCCATGGCTGCGCGCCCGGCAACGGGGTGACCGGCGGCACGCCGAGGATCTCGACGACCTCATCGAAGGAGGACACCAGCCTGTGACGGCCGATCCGGTAGGCCAGCCCACGCCACACCGAACCGCCCGAGGCCGCCACCGGGCTGCCCGGCGCATGCGACAGGCTCCGGCGCTCGTAATCCTTGAGCAGGTCGAACGCGGCGCGTTGGGCCACGTCAGCCCCCCAGCACGGCGTTGATGCGGGCGATCAGGTCGTCCTCGCGCGGGGGCTTCACCACGTAGTCTCGGGCACCCTGGCGCAGCCCCCATGCCTTGTCGGTTTCCATGCCCTTGGTGCTGACGATGAGGATCGGGATGTGGGAGGTGGCCGCGTCGCGCGCCAGCGCGCGCGTGGCCTGGAAGCCGTTCATGCCCGGCAGCACGACATCCATCAGCACGATGTCGGGCAGGTCGCGCTTGCACACCTCGATCCCCTCTTCCGCATTGGCGGAAGCGGTGACCTCGTGTCCGTGCTTTTCCAGCAACTGGGTCATGACCGCCGACTCCGTCGGCGAATCCTCGATCAACAAAATGCGTGCCATGCCTTCTCCCCGTCAGGCGTTGACGTATGTTCGGATTGCGTCCAGCAGCTCTTCGCGCGTGAACGGCTTGGTGAGGTATTGCTCGGAACCGACGACACGTCCCCGCGCCTTGTCGAACAGGCCGTCCTTGGACGACAGCATGATGACCGGCGTGGACTTGAACATCTGGTTGTTCTTGATCAGCGCGCAGGTCTGATAGCCGTCCAGGCGGGGCATCATGATGTCCACGAAGATGATGTGCGGGTGCTGGTCGGCGATCTTGGCCAACGCCTCGAAACCGTCGTTCGCGGTGACGACGTCGCATCCCTCCCGCTTCAGCAGCGTTTCGGCCGTGCGCCGGATGGTTTTCGAGTCATCGATGACCATCACTTTCAGGCCGTTGAACCCCGCGGCGTTCTCTTGCTGCATCGACTGGCCCCCTCAGCGCCTGCGTTTCCAGACCCGTGAATCTTCCATCCCGCCTCCACCCTGTCAAGCGCGAGTGTCCGATTCCGCGACGCCGGAAGCGAAAGCGCGTACCGGAACGGCGGCACTTGCTAACATCTGCCGAGGATCCAGGCAGGCCGTTTCGCATGCAGCTCGACGTCGTCGTGGTAATGGACCCCATCGAGGGAATCAAGGTCGCCAAGGACTCCACTTTCGCGATGCTGCTGGAGGCGCAAAGGCGTGGCCACCGGCTGCATTACGTCCGGCCCGGCGGCCTTTTGCTGAACGAGGGGGTCGCCTTCGCCCGTTGCGCCCCGCTCACCGTGCGCGATGATCCGGATGACTGGTTCAGTATCGAGGCCTGGACCGAATGCCGATTTGGCCCCGGCCAGGTCGTGCTGATGCGCACCGATCCACCGGTCGATGCCGACTACCTCCACGATACCCACATCCTCGACATCGCCCGGCAGCAAGGCGCGCTGGTCGTCAACGATCCGCGCGGCCTGCGCGATTTCAACGAGAAGCTGGCTGCCCTGCTGTTCCCGGAATGTTGCCCGCCGAGCCTGGTGTCCCGCGATGCGACGGCACTGAAGGCGTTCGTGGCCCGGCACGGGGACGCGATCCTGAAGCCGCTCGACGGCATGGGTGGCCGCTCGATCTTCGTCGCCCGCGCGGGCGACCCCAACCTGAACGTCATCCTGGAGACGCTGACCGAGGGCGGCCGCCACCTGGCGATGGCGCAACGCTATCTGCCCGAGATCAAGGACGGCGACAAACGCATCCTGCTGGTCGATGGCGAGCCGGTCGGGCATGCATTGGCGCGAATCCCCCAAGGCGACGAGTTCCGCGGCAACCTGGCGGCGGGCGGGCGCGGCGAGGGCCGCCCCCTGACCGAGCGCGATCACTGGATCGCGGCGCAGGTGGGCCCCGAGATGAAACGCCGGGGCATGCTGTTTGTCGGCCTGGACGTGATCGGCGACTGGATGACCGAACTCAACGTCACCAGCCCGACCGGCGTACGCGAGCTGGATCGCCAGTTCGGGCTCAATATCGCCGGCCAGCTGTTCGACGCCATCGAGGCCCGGTTGGCCGGCTGATGAAACCCGCCGTGCCTGCCGTCGCCCTGCCCGGAGGTGCGCCGCCGCGCATGCGGGAACGCGACCGGCTGGGCGCGACATTGGTCCTGTCCGGAGCCGTGCACGCCTTGGCCATCCTCGGAATCGGATTCGCCATCGCACCGCCGGCACCAATCATGCCGATGCTGGAAGTGATCCGGACGCCGACGACGACGCCGATGACCCCCAGACAGGCGGATTTCATGGCCCAGGCCAGCAATGATGGCGGTGGCGAGCACGATGTTTCTTCGCGCCCCGCCGAACCGGTCGCCAGCCGCGTCCCCCTGCAGGCCGAAGGCCAGGCGCCTGCGCCCCAGCGCGCGCAAAGCCCGTCCGCCGCACCCGCCCCGCCGTTGCGGGTCGCCGCCAGCACGACCGGGCGGGACAACATCGTGCCCGTGCAGCGCCGTCCGCAGGCCGAACTCGAACCCCTGCCACCCGGGCCGCGAAAAGTCGCCTATGACATGGAGATGGCACGGCTCGCGGCCGAAATCCACCTGAACTCGGAGCGCTACGCCAAGCGCCCGAAGCGCAAGTTCGTCTCCGCCAGCACCCAGGAATACGCCTATGCCGAGTACCTGCGCCGATGGGTCGAGCGCGCGGAACGGGTCGGCAACCTCAATTACCCGGAGGCCGCACGGCAACGCGGGCTGTCGGGCCAGGTGGTGATGAGCATCGGCATCCGCCGCGATGGCCGCGTGGAATCGGCGACGGTGGTGAAATCCAGCGGGCAGCCGATCCTCGACCAGGCCGCACTGCGGATCGCGCGGATCGCCGAGCCCTATCCGCCGCTGCCACGCACCGTGGACGAAATCGACGTGCTGAACGTGGTCCGGACCTGGCACTTCCGCGCAGCCGGCACCTTCGAGGACGAATAGGCCCGCGCTGCAGGGCCGGATGCGCCGAGACGCCGAGGATGCGCAAATCCCGTCCCCGCACGGACATCTGCGCGCATGAAGTCAGTGCAGGCGGATCGGTCCGCGATGTGCATCGACCATCGGCCACGGCACCACCGCCCAGTCCGGGTCATCGCAATTGCGCGCAACGCGCGGAAAATACGCCGCGAGGTGGATGCCTTTCGGCGTCACGTACCAGGCGGGGAAACTCCAGACGCCGGGATCGCGATAATCACAGCCCCCCTCCTCGGCGGGCGGCTTCATTGGCTGCGGATACAGCCGCTCGAATCGCACGACCACCCACGGGGCGAAGGTCACGCTGCGATAGCGCGACCAGTCTTCGTTCCACGCCCCGCTCTTGCCTTCGAACACAGGCGCACCCTCGCCTACCCACAGTACGTCTTCCAGCCGCAGGTCGCGGCCGGTGCGGGCATCGATGTTGACCGGCGCATCGCCGAAATCCGGATGCGCGCCGCCGCAGTAGAAGCTGGTGAACAGGCTGGCGCTGACCACCGCGTCATTCACCTCGCGGACGGTGGCTTTGGCGGCATCGAAACCGGGGCTCCCGTCATCCAGCCCGGAGCGGCAGGTGAAGACCGAATCCACCCATTCCCACAAGCGCCGGTGCAGCGTGTGGTTGATGCGCGCGCGCGGCTCGGGCGCATAGCCGCTGGCGATGTCGAACAGGGCGATGTCGGCCTCGGGCTGGCGCCACCATTGCAGCACGCGGCCATTCACTACCTCGCGCCGTTGCGGTTGCAGCCGCAGCATGGACAGCCGCAGATAGGCGTAGGGCGGAAAATCGCCGCGCAGCGCCGTCAGCGAGGATTCGGCGGCGGGCGGCAGATCGCGCACGCGGCTCAGCGCGATCGGCAGCCGACGACCATCGGTACCGATCCACTCGCCCTGCCAGCGATCCCCCTTCGGCGCCTGCATCCGCCACACGTTCTTCGGCTCGTCGCCCCAGCGCGGCGGCAGTTCCTGCAAGCTGCAGCGGCCATCCGCTGCCGCTTCGCCATCCAGCGTGATGTCGAGGCGATAACGGCGATAGAAGTAATGCCCACCGCAGTTGCGGCCGTCGCCACCGGCGGCCTCGCGCTCGACGACCACCGCCTGCCGGCCCAGCGTGCCCTGCCAGACAGTGCCGCCTTCCCTCGCCTGCGCCCATGGCGAAACGATGCAGGCCAGGCCCAGTATCCATGTGGCGGCGGTCTTCATCGACTCGCCCTTAGTGCCTGCTGCTCGGCCAGGGTCAATGCGACCTGGTTGCGCAGGTAGGCCGGCTCCAGCCGCTCGGGTGCGACCGCCTCGCCGCGTGCGTGCGCGGCGAAAGCCAGCCGGGCGACATCGGCCGCATGCGGCAAGGCCTCGGCATCGACCGCGGCCAGCCGGGAGGCCAGCCGCGCGGCCAATGCACCGCCTTGCGCGGCGAAACCGGTACCGACGCCGCACCAGCCATCGCCATCAACTTCCACGTTTTCCGGCGGGCCGACATGTTCCTCGCCCAACGGCGCGGGCAGGCCGTCGCGGATCCGGAACGCGGCCCAGTAGACCTCGCCCATCCGCGCATCGATGGCGGCCAGGACGCGCGCGCCCTCGTCGGCATCGGCGCGCATCGCCAACGCGGCGAGGGTGGAAACCGGGATCGCGGGGATGCCCAGCGCCAGCGCCATGCCCTGCGCCAGCGAGACGCCGAGGCGCACGCCGGTGAATGCGCCCGGGCCGCGCCCGACCGCCACCGCCTGCAGCGCGCCACGGGTGAGTCCGGCCTCGGCCAGCACCGCTTCGGCCCACGGCAGGGCAAGCTCGGCATGGCGGCGCGGCGCGATCTCGAATCGCTCGACCAGCAGGTCGCCATGCAGAACGGCGACCGAGCAGGCCTCGGTGGCGGTTTCCAGCGCGATCAGGTTCATGCAGGAAGCCTAGCCGCTCGCGCCCGGCGCGTCAGCCATCGCATCCATCGGCGCGGCGAAGAACGCCTCGACATCGGCGATCTCGCGCGTGCGCGGCATCGGCGGCAGCGAATCAAGGAACACTCGCCCGTAACTCTTGCCGTGCAGGCGCGGATCGCACAGCACCAGCACGCCGCGGTCGTCGATGGTGCGGATCAATCGTCCCGCACCCTGCTTGAGCGCGATCACCGCCTGCGGCAGCTGCTCGTCGCGGAAGGGATTGCCGCCGCCGCGCCGCACCGCGTCCAGACGCGCCTCGAACACCGGGTCGTCGGGCGCGGCGAACGGCAGCTTGTCGATGACCACCACCGACAGCGCATCGCCCGCCACATCCACGCCCTCGCGGAAACTGGCGGTGCCCAGCAGCACGCCGTGGCCGGAATCGCGGAACTGCTGCAGCAGCTGGCCGCGCGGCGCCTCGCCCTGCACGAACAGGGGCCAGGGGATGTCGCTACGCTCGCGCAGGATGCGCGCGGCCTCGCGCAGCGCCCGGTGCGAGGCGAACAGCAGGAAGGCGCGGCCCTTTGATGCGCGCAGCACAGGCAGCACCGCTTCCAGCACCGCCTCGGTGAAGCCGAACGCGGACGGCTCCAACATCGATTTGGGCATGTAGAGCAAGGCCTGCCGCGACCAGTCGAACGGACCGGGCTCAAGCCGGGTTTCCGGCTCCCACAGCCCCAACCGCCGCGCCAGATGGGTAAATTCCCCGCCCACCGCCAGCGTGGCCGAGGTGAAGACCCAGGCCGCGCGCGATTGCTCGCGATGCCGCCGCAGCGGGCCGGACACGTCCAGCGGCGTGCGCTGCAGGCGAAAGCCGCGCGGGGTCAGTTCGTACCAATAGACGTTGTCGCTGCCCGGGTCGGGGATGCGTTCGTCGAGCGGCTCCTCGTCTTCTTCCGCGTCGCGGTTCCACGCCTCGCACCAGCGCGACAGCCGCGCCTCGGCCTCCACCGCGCGGGCGTGCGCGGCGTCCAGCCCCGGGCCGGATTCGCGCCACGCGCCGAGCGCCTCGATCAAATCACGCAACGCATCGCCCACCACATCCAGCGCGCTTGCCACCGCCGGCTCGCCCAACGCGCGACTACGCGTGCCGCGGATCGGCAGGGCGTCCATCGCCGCGCGCAGGTAGCGGGTCACGTGTTCCAGTTGCTGCGCCGGCGCCTGCAGGGCCGCCAGCGCGCCGCTGGTCTCGCGGCATTCGCCGATGACATCGCGCGCCAGCTCCACCAGCAGCCGCGCGCCGAGCCCTTCGCCGAAGAACTGCGCGGCGAGCTCGGGCAACTGGTGCGCCTCGTCCACCACGAAGGTCTGCGCGCCCGGCAGGATCTCGCCGAAACCTTCCTGCTTGAGCGCGAGATCGGCCAGCAGCAGGTGATGGTTGACCACCACCACGTCCGCCGCCTGCGCGCGCTGGCGCGCCTGCACCACGAAGCACTCGCCCCAGAACGGGCATTCGTTGCCGAGGCAGTTCTCGTTGGTCGATGTCACCAGCGGATAGACCGGCGAATCCTCCGGCATGTCCTCCAGCTCGGCGAGGTCGCCGAAGCGCGTGCGACCGCTCCACGCGACGATGCGCTGGAACTGCCCGGCCTGCTCCTTGCTGGCGAACATGGGCTCGCCCTTGGCCTGCTCCATCCGATAGCGGCACAGGTAGTTGGCGCGCCCCTTCAGCAACGCCGACTTGTGGCCGATGCCGAGCGCGTCGCGCACCCGCGGCAGGTCGCGATGGTAAAGCTGGTCCTGCAGCGCGCGGGTGCCGGTGCTGATGATGGTCTTGCGCCCCGACAGCAGCGCCGGCACCAGGTAGGCATAGGTCTTGCCGGTGCCGGTGCCGGCCTCGGCCAGCAACGTGCCGGCATCCAGAATGGCCTCGGCGATCGCGCCCGACAGGCGCTGCTGCGCCTCGCGCGGGACAAAGCCGGGCACGGCATCGGCCAGTGCGCCTGCTTCGCCCAAGGCCTGGAGGCTGCGATCCGCCAGCGTGGCCACGGCCTCAGCGATCCTTCGCCATTGCCGCCTTCATCGCGAAGGGGGTGGCGTTGGCTGAGGGGCTGGGGCGGGGGTCGGGGTCGGTGGTGCCGTCGCCGGATCCTGTGACGGGCGGCGGTCGCCCAGCCCGAAGAACTGGCGCCAACCACCGGTCCCGCTCTCCTCCGGCGCCGGGGGCGCGGGCGGCGTGATCAGGTTGCCGAACTCGTCGTATTCGGGAACCGGGGCGGGCGCGATGTAGCACGCCTCGTAGACGGGCGCGTACCCGCGCACGAAGGCGAACCGGCGGGCATCCGGACAACTCGCATCGCTGGCATGAGAACCCACGACCCATTGCCAGTCGAGACCGCCATCGCCCACCTGCAGCGATCGGCTGGGCAGGCGCGAAAAGATGCCCGACCACACCCGCATCGCGCCGGTCGCGCCGTAAAGCCCAGTCGGCTTGTTCTGGTCGTTGCCGACCCAGACCACGGCCAGATGGTCGCCGGTCCAGCCGGCGAACCAACTGTCGCGACTGTCGTTGGAGGTGCCGGTCTTGCCGGCCGCGTTCAATCGTCCCAGCCCGTCCGCGACCAACTGCCGACCGGTACCCGAGGAGACCGCCTGCTGCAGCGCGATCGTGACCAGTCGTGCGGCGATGGCATCACCCGCCTGCGCTGGCGTTGGCTTCTTGTCGTAGCGGTTGAGGGCGCGACCATTCGGGTCCAGCACGCCACGCACGGCATGCAAGGGCTGCACTTCGCCGCCCGAGGCGAGGAACTGGTAGAGCTGCGCCATCGCGTACGGGCTCTGGTCGGTCGCGCCCAGCAACAGCGAGGGATTGGTCTGCGGCTCGATCCCGGCCAGCGTGCGAGTCAGCTGCGCCACGCGCTCGGGCCCGACCTGCATCCCGATCCGCACCGTTGCGAGGTTGTAAGACTGCGCCAGCGCATCCACCAGGCGCACGGTGCCGTGACTGCGTCCGTCCGAGTTGCCCGGCGACCAGCGCTGCTTGCCTTGGCGGATGGTGAGCGGCGAATCGTCGACATAGCTCGCCAGCGACCAGGTGGCCGGCTGCGCCAGCGCCAGCAGGTAGACGAACGGCTTGATGATGGAACCCACCGGGCGTTGCGCGGCCACGGCGCGGTTGAAGCCCGGGTTGGAGACATCGCGGCTGCCGACCGCGGCCACCAGCTGTCCGGTGTGCACGTCGGTCATGACCAGCCCCGCTTCCAGCGGTGCCTGCTTGCGCGGTCCCAGAGCGTTGAGCGTGCGGGTCACCGAGCCTTCCGCATAGGCCTGGGCGGAGGGCGACATCGCCGTCATCACCGACAGGCCGGCGCCCTGCAGCGAATCCGCAGGGTAATCGCGCACCAGCTGGCGACGGACCAGGTCCACGTAGGCCGGGAAGCGGTTCGGCGCGGTACCGCCTGGCTCCTTGCTCACGCCCAGCGGCGCCTTCACCGCGCGATCGTGTTCCTTCTGGTCGATGATGCCGGTTTCCAGCATCTCGCCCAGCACGAAATCGCGGCGTTGCCGCGCGCGCTCGGGATTGCGGCGCGCGTCGTACCAGGACGGCCCGTTGACGAGTGCGATCAGCAGTGCGATCTGCTCGGTATCGAGGTCGTTGAGGTCGCGGTTGAACCAGAACTCCGAGGCGGCGGCGACGCCGTGGATCGCCTGCGAACCGCGCTGGCCCCAGTAAACCTGGTTGAAATAGGTCTCGAGGATGGTGCGCTTGTCGTAGCGCGCCTCGAGGATGAGCGCGTAGAGGATTTCCTTGAACTTGCGCCCGAAGGTGACCTCGCTGCCAATGCCGAGCAGGCCGCTGCGGGCCAGCTGCTGGGTCAGCGTGCTGCCGCCCTGCAGCCGTTCGCCCCGGGACCGCAGGCTGACCCACATGCCGCGCGCCATGCCGGTGAGATCGACGCCGTGGTGGCGCGCGAAATCGCGATCCTCCACCGCCTGCAGGCCGGTGACGAGCTTCTCGGGAACCTCGTCCAGGCTGACCAGCCTGCGTTCTTCCTGCTTCTGTCCGTACAGGGTGGCGATACGGGCCGGGTCGAGACGCGCGGCGCGGACGGTGCGCTTCGAGGCCGCATCGCGAACCGCGGCCACTCGGCCGCCGGACAACGAGACCTGGATGCGGCGTGGCGCGATGCGGCCCTCGACATCGTAATAACCCCGGCTGGAGATCGTGAAGGTCCCGCTGCTGCGCGCGTAGCTGCCGGGCTTGCCGCCACCGCCGCCTTCGCGATAGGCCGCCGCGTCCAGTTCGGTCTTCAGCGTGGCCGCATCCATGGCGATGCCGGGTTCCAGCTGTAGCGGACGCGCATAGACCCGTGTGGGCAACTGCCATTTCAGTTCGCCGAAGCGCTGGGTGACCTGGTGGTTGAGATAGAGGGTGAAGGGCACCAGGAACCCCAGTGCGATGCCCGCGATGGCGAGCGCCGCCACCAGCAAGCGCCTGCCCCAACCGGGTGCGACGGTTTCCTCGTCGTGGTCCTCGTCCTGCGGATCGTCGTAATCGTACTTGGCCATGCCGGGTGAGGCGTCGCGCGGGGCGTCAGCTGCGAAGGCGGCAGTCTAACCCGGTTGACCCGCGCGCCGGCGCCGGGCGGATCGGCGTTCAACCGTCGGACATCGGTCCGTCCCGGCCCAGGATTCCATCGCGCAGGCCGCGCAGCATCGCCCTCGCGTTCGCGCGTCGCGGCGCGATCAGCAGCGAGAAGCGCAACAGCTTGAGCGCTGCGCGTGGCATGTCCTGAGCGACCCACAGCCGTGGTGTCGCCACGCGGCGATACAGCAAGACGCGGTTGCGCATCATGTAGTACAGCCGTGTCGGAGAATGCACGAAGCTCGCGCCGAGCGGCAGCCGGCGGATGCCGTCGCCGATGCGGTGACCCATCCGCGCGTCGCCCACGCCGTGGAGGGCATGACCCGCCTGCGCGGCCCGGAACGACCAGTCCAGGTCCACGTTGTCGATGAACAAGCCCTCGTCCATCGGGCCGATCGCGTCCAGCACCGCCATCGGCACCAATGCCCCGGAAGTGATGAGGAAGTCGCAGCGCACCGTCTCGCCGCGCGCAGCAAAATGCTTCCGGTTGAAGGGAAAACCGATCCGCACGAAGGGGGCCGTGCCGCCATTGCGCAGGTCTTCGGCCACCGGCCCGACCGCCGCCACCGGCCCTGGTGACGACTGCAACCGATGCAGCGCGCCCGCCAGCTTTTCCACCATGTCCGGCGCGGGCAGGCTGTCCTGGTCCATCAGCAGCACTGCAGCGGCCCCTTCGGCGCGGGCCCGGTCGATGCCGCGGTTCAAGCCCGCGGCCACGCCGAGGTTGCATGCATGGACGATCAGCGTCGCTGCGTGCTCGCGCACCAGCGCCGGCAGCGCACCTTCGGGATCGGGCGATGCGTTGTCGACCACGATCATCCCGCCGACCTGCGGCCGCAACGCTCGCATCAGCGCGCCGAGCGCGGCCATGTCAGGGCGATGGGTCACCACCACCGCAAAAATGCGGTCCTGTTCGTCGGCGCGCGGCATCAATCGATACCCGAAAGATCGGCCAACGCCGACCGCCAACCCGAGGCATACCTGCGATAGCGCCCGCTGCGCCATTCGCCCGCCACCTGGCGCGCGCGCGCGAGAAACCCGGACGGCAAGCCGGCGCGCAGGCGCGCATGCGCCAGACGTGAATCGATGGCCGCCATGCGCGCTTCCGGCAGGCCATTCATCGCCTGCGCGGCCTGCGACAACGCCTCCCCGCGCCGAACGGCGCGGGCCAGAAAACGATGCCGGCCCACTCCCAGCCCGGCCTGCTGACCGAGGGTCTTCCCGCGGACGCCGATCTGGTTGCCGCCGTGCTGCCGGTAATCGACCAGGGCTTCTTCCAGGGTGTCCACCTCGCCATGCATGGCGGCCACGATGGCCAGCCATTCGTCGTGCGACCAGTCCTCCGTGAAGGGGATCGCGAGCGGCAGCAGGCGGCGCCGGAACGCCATCGCCGCGCCCGTGACGATGTTGCGCCGGAGCAGCACGTCGAAGCCATCGCCGCGATGCATCGCGGCGAGCTCGCCCGGGCGCAGCTCGAGCACCTCGAACAGGCGGCGGCCCAGCGCGCGACCCTCGCCATCGACCAGCCGCGCATCGGCGTGCAACAGCAACAGGCCGGGGTGCATCACGAAAGACTCGCGCATCACTTCGATCTTGCGCGGATGCCATGCGTCGTCCTGGTCGCAGGGAAACAGGACTTCGGCATCGGCACGCTGCAGGGCCTGCTCGAAATGCCGGACATAGCCGAGATTGCATGCATTGCGGTGCAAGACGACTTCGCAGCCCGCCCGTCGCCGGTCTTCGGCGAATGCCTGCAGCAAATCCCAGCCGGCGTCGGTCGAGGCATCATCGGACAACACGTAGCATGCGGGCTGCACCGTCTGCGCGCGCAGGCTCTCGAGCTGCGCCGGCAGATGGCGTTCGCCGTTGTAGCTGCACAGCACGACCGCGCAATCGGGCGGCGTCATCGCGCGCCTCCTTCGCGCCAGGCATCCGCGTCCGGGGCGAACGGTCGCGGATGCACGCCAAGCGATTCCCCGACAGGCCCGTTGTCCGCCACCAGGTCCTGATCGATGCGGGAAACCGGGCCGCGCAAGGCCGGCCACAGCCGCGCCGCCGCGGCCAGCGCCGCACGCGGCACGGGCAACGGCAAGGTCCATGCGGGCAGGCTGCTGCGCACGCGCCGGAACATCGCGTCGATCCGGACCCGCTCGCCGCCGCCGATCTCGAACGTTTGCCCGACCGCGGCCGGCGACTGCGCCGCGCGCCACGCCGCCTGTGCGACATCGGCCGCGTGCACCGGCTGACGCAGGCCGCTGCCGCGTGGATAGGGAAACACTCGCCAGCGCATCGCCCGGCGCGCGATCGGCGTCAGGTTCCGGTCCAGGCCGAGGCCGTAGATCATCGTCGGACGCAGCAGCGTCCAGCCGATGCCGAGCCGTTCGCATTGCCGCGCCAAGGACTTTTCCGCACGTTGCAACGCGTCGGCCAACGCACGATCGTCCGGAACCGGCGAATCGCTCTTGCTGACCGCGCTCATCGAACTGGTCGCGACCAGGCGGCGGCACGGCGCATGCCCCAGGCTCGCCAGCGCGTCGGCCAGCGCCTGCAGGGGGCCGAAACTCAACGCGACGTCGACCGGCGCCGTGACCGCTGCCGGCCATCCGGCGGAAAGGTCGGCCCGATGCCAGCGGGTGCCCGCGCAGGCGGGTGGCGCGGGCCGCCGGCTCAAGGCCTGCACGCGATGCCCTGCACCGCCGATGGCGGCAAGTGCGGCCCGCCCGATCTGGCTGGACGCACCGATCAGCAACACATCCAGCGGCGGCTCGGGAGCAGACACGGCGGTCTCGTACGGGACTGGCGCGCAGTGTAGCCGCCTACTCCGTTCAGCCACGCCGGGCATCCAGCACGCCCTGCAACGCCGCCAGCTTGCCCAACAGCACGGCGAGCTGCTCGACGTTCGCCACCTCGACCGATATCTGCAGCCGTTGGCAGCCCGGACGGCCACCGCGCTCCCCGTGGATGGCGGAAACCGGGATGGCTTCCTGCGCGATCAGGTTGCCGATGTCGCGCAGCAGGTTCTTGCGGTCCCATGCGGTCACCACGATGCCGACCGACTGCCGGCCGGCGCCCTGCCCCCAGTCGACCGGCAACAGCCGATCCGGGTCGCGGGCCGCCATCCGCTGCAGCGAAGCGCACCGGGCCCGGTGCAGCGACACGCCGCGGGTCCGGGTGAGGTAGCCGACGACCGCTTCCCCCGGCACCGGCTGGCAGCAGCGCGCTGGATGCACCACAAGGTTGTCCACCCCGGCGACCGAGACGCCGGATTGCGCCGCAGCCGGCATCGGCGGTCGGCCCGCCGGCAACGCAGGCGCTGGCGGCGGCGGGTTGCGCACCTCGTTCAGCGCGCGGACCACCTGGAAGGGGCCGATCTCGCCCAAGGCGACCTGCACGTGCAGTTCTTCGGACGACGCGACGCGGAAGCGCGGCAACAGGGGCGAAAGGTCGGCGTCGGCCAGGCCCATCCGCTTGAGCTCGCGCTCGAGGATCTCGCGGCCCGCGGCCTGGTTGCGCTCGCGGTCCAGCTTGCGGAACCAGGCGCGCACCTTCTCGCGCGAACGGGCGCTGGCGAGGTAACGGTTGCCGGGCAGCAGCCAGTCGCGGCGCGGTTCGCCGGTCTTGCCGACGATCACCTCGACGCGCTCTCCGGTCGCCAGCTTGTGATCGAGCGGCACGATGCGCCCGTCCACCCGCGCGCCGCGGCAGCGGTGGCCGATGTCCGTATGCACCCGGTAGGCGAAATCCAGCGGCGTGGCGCCGACCGGCAAGTCGATCACCTCGCCCTTGGGCGTGAGCGCGTAGACGCGATCTTCCAGCAGTTCCTGCTCCAGGTCGCCCTGCAGTTCCGCGTCGTCCGCGTCCGCCTCCAGCAGGCGGCGCATCCAGGCGATCTTGCGCGCGAGCGCGGCATCCCCGCCCCCGCCTTCCTTGTAGCGCCAGTGCGCCGCCACGCCCAGCTCGGCATGCCGGTGCATCTCGTGCGTACGGATCTGGATCTCGACCACCTTGCCGTCGGGACCGACGACGCAGGTATGCAGGGAACGGTAATCGTTGGCCTTGGGGCGGGCGATGTAGTCGTCGAACTCGCCCGGCATCGGCATCCACAGCGCATGCACCACCCCGAGCGCGGCATAGCACTGGGACACGTCGTCCACCAGCACGCGCACCGCGCGCAGGTCATTGAGGCCGTCGAAGGGCAACTGCTTGTTCTGCATCTTCCGCCAGATGCTGTAGAGGTGCTTGGAGCGACCGGCCACTTCGGCCGGAATCCCGTGCTTGCGCAAGGCCGCATCGAGCGCCTGGATGACGGTCGCGACGTAGCGCTCACGCCCCTGCCGGTTGTCGTCCATCAGCCGCGCGATGCGTCGGTAGGCTTCCGGCTCCAGCACCCGGAACGCCAGGTCCTCAAGTTCCCACTTGACCTGCCAGATGCCCAGGCGGTTCGCCAGCGGGGCATGGATGTCGCGGGTCAAGCGGGCCAGCACCGCCGCGTCTTGCGCGTCCTGCTGGGTGGCGACGCGCAGCCGCGCCAAATGTCGCGCCAACAGCATCGGCACGACCCGCAGATCCTGGCTCATGGCCAACAGCAAGCGCCGGAGCCCCTCCGGATGGACCCGTGCGCCCTGCTCTGCATGCAATGCGCCGACCTGCGCCTCGGCCGCCAGTCCTTCGATCAGCGCCTGCAGGCTTGGGTCGGCGGCCTCCCCGCTGCCGTGGGCGTCGTGCCGGATCGCCTCGCGCATCGGGTCATCGGCATTGAGCGCATCGAGCACGCGCAGGGTTTCCTCCAGCACGGGATCAACCGGACGGCGCGGGGAGTGTGGATCCTGCGGCGCAGGAGCCGGGCGCGGGGAGGCGGGGGATTTCACGGGCGGAGGGAGGCGGACAGCCCCTGCTACGTTACCCACCCGGCCGGGCAACGCAACCCCACCTCATGCAGGGCGCGCCGTCTGCAACCGTTTGGACATCGCCGCCAGTTTTTTCGCGGAGACACCGCCCTTGGCGCCCAGTTCCTGCGCGAACGTCGCCACGCGCAATTCCTCCAGGGCCCAGGCGAACTCAGCGGTGGCGGGATCGCGCCGGTCCGCGGCCACCAAGGCATCGACGAAAGGCCTGAGCTCGAGCATGCGCGCCTGGTCCTTCTGCGGATCGCGTTGCGCCCGCTCGGCGCGCAGCGACAGCGCCTTCAGATAACGCGGGAAATCCGCCAGCGCGCCTGCCGGTGTCTCGCGCAGGAAACCGGGCGATGCCAGCGCATCCAGATGCGCGCGCATGTCGTCGAGGTTGCCGCTGGCCCAGCCCATCAGCTCCGATTCCAGCCGCGCGCGCACCTCGGCCACGCCGGACAGGATCGCTTCGGCCTGCTGCAGGCGATGCATCGCTTCACCGAACAGCGCCTTGCCGATGGCCTCCGATTCCGCGGCAAAGGTTTCAGGGTCGCGGATCGCAGCCATGCGTTGATCATTCGCGAGCGCAGCGAACGCACCTTCGACCAGATCCTCGCGCAGCCGGTCGGCATCGCGCGCCACCGGCTTGCGCAACGCATCCAGCTTCGATGGTGCCTGTTCAAGCGCCGCGTACAGCAGCCCGGTCTTGGGCGGGATCGGCAACTGCCGCCGTGATTGCTTGAGCTTGTCAGCCAGCGAGATCCGCAGCAATCGCCGGACGCCGGCCGGATGCCGGCGCTCGGCCTCGGATTTTTGCGCGTGCACGTGCACGGATGCCGTCTGGCCATCGTCCTGCAGCGCGGGATAGGCCGGGATGCCGCCATCGCCGATGACCTGCACCGGAATCGCCCGCTCCGGAAACGCGACCAGCCCCGCCTCGGCCATGTCCCTGGCGGCACGCGTGGCGAAAGCGCGTTGTGCACGGGCACCGAACTTCACGCGCAAACCGGCAAGATCGCGCGACTGCGCCAGCACATGCTGGCCCGTCTCGTCCTGCATCTGCAGGTTCATGCGCAGGTGCGCCTCGATGCCGGCTTCGTCGAAATCCGTCGCCGCCACGTCCACGCCCGTCAGCTTCCCGAGGAAGCGCGCCAACGCCGACACCATCGCATCGGCTTCCGGCTCACGGTGTGCCTCCGCGAAGGCGCGGGCGAAATCCGGCGCGGGCACGAAGTTGCGGCGGAGCGCCTTCGGCAGCGACTTGATCAGCCCGGCGGCCTTGTCCTGCACGAAGCCCGGCGCCAGCCATGACAATCGCGCCTCGTCCAATGCGCCCAGCAGGTGCAACGGCACCACCAGCGTCATGCCGTCGTCCACCGCGCCGGGCTCGAAGCGGTAACGCACCGCCAACCGCGCATCACCGAGCGCGAGATAAGGCGGGAAGCGCGCGGCATCGGTTTCATCGGCGACCAGCAGGTCATCGCGCGTCCATTCCAGCGCCGCCTGCTCCGTTTTCGACAGTCCCTTGAACCAAGCGTCCAGTGCGCGCGCATCGTGCATATTCGCGGGCAGTCGATCGAGGTACCAGCGCGCCTGCCAGTCCTCGTCCACCACCAGTCCCGCGCGGCGCTGCTTGGCTTCCTCTTCCTTCGCCTCGGCCAGCGTGCGCAGATTGCGGGCAAGGAACGCGCTGCGCGTGTTGATCTCGCCACTGACCAGCGCATCCCGCACGAAGATCGCGCGCGATTCCTCGGGGTACAACGCGCCGTAATGGACCGGCTTCCTCGGTGCCAGCACCAGCCCGAACAGGCTGACCTGCTCGCTGCCGACCACGCGGCCCTGCGAGCGCGACCAGTGCGGGTCATGGTGGCGTCGCGCCAGCAGGTGCAGCAACTCGGCGATCGCCCAATCCGGCTCGATGGCCGCATTGGTGATCGCCCACACGCGCTCGGTGTCCAGCAGCGTCGCCGACAACACCCAGGGCGGCGGCTTGCGGGCCAGCGTGGAACCCGGGAACAGCTGGAAGCGGCGGCCTCGCGGCCCTTCGTACAGGTTGCGTTCGCCCAGATGGCCGATCTGCGTCGGCAAACCGGCGATCAGCGCCCGATGCAACCGGGCGTAATCCACATGCGGGGAAGCCGCCTCCGCGTCGCTATCCCGCACCTTCCGTCCCGGGGCCGGTTTCGGTGCCACGACGCGACCGCTGTCCCAGCCCATCGCCTCGCACTGCAGCTTGAGTTGCCGATGCAGCTCGCGCCATTCGCGCAAACGCAGGAAACCAAGGAAACGCTTCTCCGCCCATTTGCGCAGCTGCGACTGGCTGAGGTCCTCGTGGGCGATGCGGAAGGCTTCCCACAGGTTCCAGATGCCGATGAACTCGGATTTCGCGTCACTGAACTCCGCATGCGCATTGTCCGCAGCCGCGCGCGCATCGGCCGGGCGCTCGCGCGGGTCCTGGATGCCGAGGAAACTGGCGATGGCCAGCATCTCGTGCAGCACGCCGTGCTTCTGCGCCGCGATCAGCATGCGCGAGAGTTTCACGTCCACCGGCAGCTTGGCCATCTGCTTGCCGATGGCCGTCAGTTTGCGCTGCGCATCCACCGCACCCAGCTCGGCCAGTTGCTGCCAGCCGTCGGCGACCGCGCGCGGGTCGGGCGGCTCCAGGAACGGGAAGGTCTCGATGTCGCCGAGGCCGATCGACAGCATCCGCAGGATCACGCCCGCGAGCGCGGAACGGCGGATCTCGGGATCGGTGAACTCGGCGCGCGCGGCGAAATCCGCCTCCGAATACAGGCGGATGCACACGCCATCGGCCACGCGCCCGCATCGGCCGGCGCGCTGGTTGGCGCTGGCCTGCGAGATCGCCTCGATGTGCAGGCGGTCGAGTTTTTGCCGCGGGCTGTAGCGCTTCACGCGTGCGAAACCGGGATCGACCACGTAGCGGATGCGCGGCACCGTGAGCGAGGTCTCGGCGACGTTGGTCGCCAGCACGATGCGTCGCTTCACGCCCGGTTGGAACACCTTGTCCTGGTCGCGCGCGGACAGCCGCGCATAGAGCGGCACCACTTCGGTCGAACGATACTTGCGCCGTTCAAGCGCCAGGTGTGCGTCGCGGATCTCGCGCTCACCGGGCAGGAAAATCAGCGTGTCGCCGAGCGGATTCTCGCGGGTGATCTCGTCGCAGGCGGCGACGATGCCGTCCAGCACGCTGCGCTCGCCATCGTCCTCCCCCTCGCCTTCCAGCGGGCGATGGCGCAACTCGACCGGGAAGGTGCGGCCTTCCACCTCCACCACCGGCGCATCGCCGAAATGCGCGGCGAAGCGCGCGGTGTCGATGGTGGCCGAGGTCACCACCAGCTTCAGGTCCGGCCGACGCGGCAGCAACTGCTTGAGGTAGCCCAGCAGGAAATCGATGTTGAGGCTGCGCTCGTGCGCCTCGTCGATGATGATCGTGTCGTAGCGCGACAGCCAGCGGTCGTTCTGGATCTCCGCCAGCAGGATGCCATCGGTCATGAACTTGATCGCGGTGGACTCGCCGACCTGGTCGTTGAAACGCACCTGGAAACCGACCGCGCCGCCCATCGGCACCGCGAGTTCCTCGGCCACGCGCCGCGCCACCGAACGCGCCGCGATCCGACGCGGCTGGGTACAGCCGATCATGCCCGCCGCGCCGCGCCCGGCCATCAGGCACAGCTTGGGCAGCTGCGTGGTCTTGCCGCTGCCGGTCTCGCCCGCCACCACCACGACCTGGTGCCTGCGGATCAGATCGACGATGTCGTCGGCGTGCGCTGCGATCGGCAGATCGGCGTTGATCGTCGCGGCCGGCAGTTGCACGGCGCGGCGTTCACGCTCGGCGATGGAGCCCTGCAGTTTCGAGGCGAAGGCCTCGCGCAAGCCCGCATCGCCCGGCTTGGCCTTCCATTTCGACCACAGGCCCAGCAGCCGCCCGCGGTCGCGCGCCAACGCGCCATCGATGGCATGCCGCGCCTGGGCCGGGGTGGCGTCGCCGGGAGCCGGGGTGGGGTCGATGGACATGCCTGATCGTTTCAATCGGGAATTTTCATCGCGTCGGAACGCAGGGGGGAATATTGTCGCCGCATCCCCCTGAAAGGATCGTATCCATGGCCAAGAAGAAGTCCCCCGCCAAGAAAGCCGGCAAGCCCGCCAAGGCCATGCCGGCCCCGCACGCCGATGGCGCCGACGCCATCGACATCGGCATCGGCGCCAAGGACCGCGCGAAGATCTCCGACGGGCTTTCGCGCTTCCTCGCCGACAGCTACACGCTTTACCTCAAGACCCACAATTTCCACTGGAACGTCACCGGATCGATGTTCAACGCCCTGCACAACATGTTCGAGGCGCAGTACACCGAGCAATGGACCGCGCTGGACGAGATCGCCGAACGCATCCGCGCCCTGGGTTTCAACGCACCCGGCAGCTATTCGGAGTTCATCAGGCTCACGTCGATCAAGGAAGAGCCCGGACTGACCGATACCGCCGACTGGCGGCAGATGGTCAGCCAACTGGTGGCCGGCAACGAGGCGGTGTGCCGCACCGCGCGCAAGGTCCTGAGGACCGCCGACGACGCCGGCGACGACCCCAGCGTCGACCTGCTCACCCAGCGACTGCAGACCCACGAAAAGTACGCATGGATGTTGCGGTCGCTCTTGCAGTGATCAACCCCGCTTGATGGGCACGGAACGCGCGCTCAGCCGAGCGTGCGTTCCAGTACCGCCATTCGCACCTTCACGCCGTTCGCGACCTGACGCAGGATCACCGACTGCGGCCCGTCGGCCACGTCATCGCTGATTTCGACGCCGCGGTTCATCGGGCCCGGATGCATCACGATGGCTTCGGGGCTGGCCATCCGCAGACGCTCTGCGGTGATGCCGAAATCGCGGTGGTAGCCGTCCAGCGAATCCACCAGCCCGTCTTCCATCCGCTCGCGTTGCAGCCGCAGCGTCATCACCACGTCGGCATCGCGCAGGGCGGCGTCGAGATCGTCGGTCACCATCGCGCAAGCGGCCAGCGTGTCGTCGTCGGGCAGCAACCCGGCCGGGCCGCAGACGCGGATGTCGGTCGCGCCCAGCTTCTCCAGCGCCACCAGATCGCTGCGCGCCACGCGCGAGTGGCGGATGTCGCCGATGATCGCCACGCGCAACCGGCTGAAACCGTCGCCCTTGGCATCGCGAATGGTGAGCATGTCCAGCAATCCTTGCGTGGGATGCTGGTGGCGGCCGTCGCCCGCGTTGATCAGGACCGTGTCCGGCCCGGCATGTTCCGCCAGCATGGCGGCCGCGCCCTCCTCGCGATGGCGCACGATGAAGCCGCGCACGCCCATCGCCTCGATGTTCTTCAGCGTGTCCAGCGCAGTCTCGCCCTTGGTGGCGGAGGAAGTCGCCGCCTCGAACCCCAGCACGTCCGCGCCGAGCCGCTGCGCCGCGCGCTGGAAGCTCAGCCGGGTGCGGGTGGAAGGCTCGAAGAACAGCGTGCAGACGCCGATGCCGGCCAATCGCCGACGGATATCGGCATTGTCGCCATCGTCGTACGCGGCCGCGCGATCGAGCAGCGCGACGATCTCTTCGCGCGCCAGATCGCGGAGCGAAAGCAGGTGCTTCGGCATCTCAGGACCCCGGGTTGTCGGCGAACGCCACGGCGGTGTCCGGCGCGGCGATCCAGCGTTCGAGGATGACCGCGGCGGCGACCGCATCAAGCTGTTCGGCATCGCGGCGGCGGCGCTGGCCCTCGGCCCGCGCGACGGCGAAACGCTGCGCGGCCTCGATGCTGCTGCTGCGTTCGTCGATCATCAGCACCGGCAGGCCGAAACGCTCGTGCAGGCCGCGGGCGAAGCGTCGGGCGCGGGCGCGGGAGGGCTGATCGCTGCCGTTGAGCGTCAGCGGGTCGCCGACGATGAAACCGGCCGGCATCCATTCGCGCCTGAGCTTGTCGATGGCGGCCCAGTCGGGCCTGTCGTCGCGCATGTCGACCACGGCGATGCCGCGCGCGCCGGCACCCAGCCGGCTGCCGACCGCAACCCCGATCCTGCGGGCGCCCACGTCGAACGCCAGCACGGTGCCGTCGTCCCTCATGCGCGCCCCGAGTAATGCGCCATGTTCACCAGATCGACGCCCACCCGTCCGGCAGCCGCCTGCCAGCGCTCATCCAGCGGCTGGCGGAACAGCAGCTCGATGTCGGCCGGCGCGGTCAACCAGCTGTTCTCGGCGATCTCCTGCTCCAGCTGCCCGGCACCCCAGCCGGCGCAGCCCAGCGCCACCAGCACGTGCTCCGGCCCCTCACCGCTGGCCATCGCCTGAAGCACGTCGCGCGAAGTCGTCAGGGTCAGGCCGCCGGACAGGCGGATGCTGGAATCCCAGTCGCGGTCGCCGTCGTGCAGCACGAAGCCTCGCTCCGAATGCACCGGGCCGCCGGCCAACACCGGGCGGGCGCGCAGCTCGTCGCTGCCGCCCTCGACATCCACCTGCGAAAACAGGTCGCCGACGCTCAGTTCCGAGGCACGGTTCAGCACGATGCCCATCGCACCATTGCCGTCGTGCTGGCAGATCAGGGTGACGGTGCGGGAAAAGTTCGGGTCTGCCAGCGTCGGCAGCGCGATCAGCAGCTGCTGGGACAGGAAGGAGGCGGAATCGGGCATGCGGATAGTTTACGCCCGTGGGCGCAGGTGCCGGCCGCAACCGGCGTCACTTGGCCTCGGCCACTTCGACGCCGTCGAGGCCCTGCGAAAGCGTCCGCGCATCCCCGCCCTGGGCCAGCTTGATCTTGAGCCGGACCTCGTTGGCGGAGTCGGCATGGCGCAGCGCGTCCTCATAGTCGATCTCGCCGGACTGGTAGAGCTCGAACAGGCTCTGGTCGAAGGTCTTCATCCCGAGCTGGACGGAATCCTTCATCACTTCCTTGATCTTGTGGATCTCGCCCTCGCGGATGTAGTCCTGCACCAGCGGCGTACCCAGCAGGATCTCCATCGCCACGCGCCGGCCCTTGCCGTCCTTGCGCGGCACCAGTTGCTGCGCGACCACCGCCTTGAGGTTGAGCGAGAGGTCCATCAGCAGCTGCTGGCGGCGGTCCTCGGGGAAGAAGTTGATGATGCGGTCCATCGCCTGGTTGGCGTTGTTGGCGTGCAGGGTGCACAGCACCAGGTGGCCGGTCTCGGCGAAGGCGATGGCGTGGTCCATGCCCTCGCGGGTGCGGACCTCGCCGATCATGATCACGTCCGGGGCCTGCCGCAGCGTGTTCTTCAGCGCCGCCTCCCAGCTGTCGGTGTCCACGCCCACCTCGCGCTGGGTGATGATGCAGCCTGCGTGGCGGTGCACGAACTCGATCGGGTCCTCGATGGTGATGATGTGGCCGCTCGAGTTCTGGTTGCGGTGGCCGATCATCGAGGCGAGCGACGTCGTCTTGCCGGTGCCGGTGGCGCCCACGAAGATGATGATGCCGCGCTTGGTCATCGCCAGCGTCTTGACGATCGGCGGCAGGTTGAGCTCATCCGTCGTCGGGATATGGGTTTCGATCCGCCGCAGCACCATGCCGACCTGGTTGCGCTGGTAGAAGGCCGAGACGCGGAACCGCCCGACCCCGGAAAGGCCGATCGCGAAATTGCATTCGTGGGTCTTCTCGAACTCCTCGCGCTGCGGCGGCGTCATCACCGAGACCACCAGGTCGCGGCTCTGCTGCGGGGTCAGCGACACTTCCGCCGCGGGCGACAGGCGGCCATCGACCTTGACCATCGGCGGCATCCCCGCGGTGATGAACAGGTCGGACGCCTTCTGCGCCGCCATCAGCTTGAGCAACGCGGTGAATTCGACGGGGGCGGTCATGCGGGCATCTCCATGCGGCGTGGGCGGCGGCGCGTGCGCCATCAATCGAACAGGCGCTTGTCCTTGGCGTACTCGCGCGCCTGCTGGCGGGCGATGAAGCTGCGCGACACCAGTTCCTGCAGGTGCTGGTCAAGCGTCATCATCCCGTGCTGCTGGCCGGTCTGGATCGCCGAGTACATCTGCGCGACCTTGTCCTCGCGGATCAGGTTGCGGATGGCGGGAATGCCCACCATGATCTCCCACGCTGCGGTGCGGCCGCCGCCGACCTTCTTCAGCAGTGCCTGGGAAATCACCGCGCGCAGCGATTCGGACAGCATCGAGCGCACCATCGACTTCTCGCCCGCGGGAAACACGTCGATGACGCGGTCGATGGTCTTGGCCGCGCTCGACGTATGCAGCGTGCCGAACACCAGGTGCCCGGTCTCGGCCGCGGTCAGCGCCAGGCGGATGGTCTCCAGGTCGCGCAACTCGCCGACCAGGATGTAGTCCGGATCCTCGCGCAGCGCCGAGCGCAGCGCCTCGGTGAAACCGTGGGTGTCGCGATGCACCTCGCGCTGGTTGATCAGGCACTTCTGCGAGGTGTGAACGAACTCGATCGGGTCCTCGACCGAGAGGATGTGGCCGTACTCGTTCTTGTTGATGTGGTCGAGCATCGCCGCCAGCGTGGTGGACTTGCCCGAGCCGGTCGGCCCGGTCACCAGAATCAGGCCCTGCGGCTGGTCGATCAGTTCGCGGAAGATCGGCGGGCAACCCAGCTGCTCCAGCGTGAGCACCTCGGTCGGAATGGTGCGGAACACCGCGCCGGCGCCGCGATTCTGGTTGAAGGCGTTGACGCGGAAGCGCGCCAGGCCGGGAATCTCGAAGGAGAAGTCGGTCTCGAGGAACTCCTCGAAATCCCGGCGCTGCTTGTCCGACATGATGTCGTAGACCAGCCCGTGCACGGTCTTGTGGTCCAGCGGCGGGATGTTGATGCGGCGCACGTCGCCATCGACGCGGATCATCGGCGGCAGCCCTGCGGACAGGTGCAGGTCCGATGCCTTGTTCTTGACCGAAAACGCCAGGAGTTCCGCGATATCCATCGTTGCCAACGCCCCTTGTCCGAGATGCCGCGCGTCCGCACGCCATTCTCGGCAGAATACCGAGAACGCCCCGCTTTGGCATCGCTGTGACCGATCGCACACTCCCGCTGCAAGACCTGCTCGCCCGCCTCTCGGATACCGCCGCGGCCTGCGGACGGCCGGCGCCCGCCCTGCTGGCGGTGAGCAAGACCCGCGACAGCGACGAAATCCGTGCCCTGCGGGCCGGGGGCCAGCGCGCTTTCGGCGAGAACTACGTGCAGGAGGCGCTGGGCAAGATGCGCGAGCTCGATGGCATCGGCATCGAATGGCACCTGATCGGCCACCTGCAGTCCAACAAGGCCCGGGAGGCGGCGGAATGCTTCGACTGGGTGCAGTCGGTGGACCGGGCCAGACTGGTCGATGCGCTCGCGCGCCACCGGCCGGCGGCCCTGCCGCTGCTCAACGTGCTGGTACAGGTCAACATCGACGATGAGGGCGGCAAGCATGGCTGCGCCCCGGCCGAGGCCGTCGCCCTGTGCCGGACGATCGCCGCGCAGCCCCGGCTGGCCCTGCGCGGGCTGATGGCGATCCCCGCACCGGCTCCGGAAGCGGCCGTCCGGCGTGCCGCATTCGCCGCGATGCGCGCGCTGTTCGATGACCTCCGGGCCGAATTCCCGACGATGGACACGCTGTCGATGGGCATGAGCGACGATGTCGATCTGGCCATCGCCGAAGGCAGCACGATGGTGCGCATCGGCACCGCGCTGTTCGGCGCCCGACCGGCGAAAAACCGCGACGGTCTATCCTGATGCGACATCCCCACGCGCCATCGCCATGACCGTGCACGACACGAACACCCCGCCTCCCGTCATCGCCTTCATCGGCGGCGGCAACATGGCCCGCAGCCTGATCGGCGGCCTGTTGCAGGCAGGCACCGATCCCGCTTCCGTGCGCGTGGCCGAGCCCGTCGCCGCCTTGCGCGATGCCCTGACGCGCGATTTCGGCGTCCGCACCCATCCCGATGCCGCCTCCGCCGCCGATGGCGCCACGGCCTGGGTGCTCGCGGTCAAGCCGCAGGTCCTGCGCGAAGTCTGCGAATCGCTGGCGCCGCTTGCACAGGCGCAGCATCCGTTGGCGGTGTCGATCGCCGCCGGCATCACCGGCGGGCAGATCGACCGCTGGCTGGGCGGCGGCATCGCGGTGGTGCGCTGCATGCCCAACACGCCCGCGCTGCTCGGCGCCGGCGTCACCGGCCTGCATGCGAACGCCGTGGTGGATGCCGGCCAGCGCGACATCGCGCAAACATTGTTGTCCAGCGCGGGCAAGACGGTGTGGGTCGATGACGAAGCGCTGATGGACGCGGTGACCGCCGTGTCCGGCAGCGGACCGGCCTACGTGTTCCTGCTGGCCGAAGCGCTGCAGTCCGCGGGGGAAGCCGAGGGCCTGCCCGCGGATGCCGCGCGGACCCTGACCATCGAAACCTTGCTGGGCGCCGCGCGCATGCTGGCCGCCGACGACACCCCGGCAGCGGAGCTGCGCCGCCGCGTGACCTCGCCCAACGGCACCACGCAGGCGGCGATCGAAAGTTTCGAGGGCGACGGCTTCCGCGACATCGTCGCGCGCGCCGTGCATGCTGCGCGCGTGCGCGGCGCCGAACTCGCCGCCGCCAACGATTGAGGAGACGACCATGAAGCCCATCGCCCCCTTGCTGCTCGCGCTTGCCATGACCGCCTGCACGGGCGAACCCGCGCCGGTGCCTGCCCAGCCGCCCGGCGAAAGCGCGCCGATCAATGCCGCGCGCTCCACCATCGGCGGCATCACGATGGAGGCACGGCTGATCGACACCGCCTCGCTCTCGCCGGCGATGGCCGCGCGTTACGGCATCCGACAGGCCGACGACCGTTGGCTGCTGCTGATCACCCTGCGCGATGCCGAAGGCAACGGCGTGCCGGCCGATTCGATCAGGATCGAGGCGCGCGCGGGCGGCCTGACGGAGGCGCCGGCGCCCGTCGCCTTGCGCACGATCAGCGTCGATGGCCTCACCGATCTAGTCGGCAGCGTGCAGGCCACGCCGCCGGCGACGGTTCGCGTCGAGATCGATGCCGTGCGCGACGGCGCGCGCGCCCAGATGCGCTTCAGCCGCGACCTGCCCAAGCCCTGAGCCGCCGATGCCGATGGAATTGCGCGATGAAGTGCCGGCCGATGCCGCCGCGATCCACGCGCTGACCGAAGCCGCCTTCCGCAACGCGCCCCACCGCAGCGGCACCGAACAGTTCATCGTCGATGCACTGCGACGCGACGGATTGTTGAGCGCATCGGTGATGGCATCGTGCAATGGCGTCATCGTCGGGCATGCCGCGGCATCGCCCGTCACCATCGACGGCCACGATCTTGGCTGGCACGGATTGGGGCCGGTCTCGGTGTCGCCCGATCGCCAGCGCGAAGGCATCGGCCGGCAACTGGTCGATGCGGTGTTGTCGCGATTGCGCGTGGCCGGATCGCGCGGTTGCGTGGTGCTGGGCGATCCGGCCTACTACGGCCGCTTCGGTTTCCGCGCGTTGCCCGCGCTGCGATTGCCCGGCGTGCCGGCCGAATACTTCCAGTCGCTGCCCTTCGTCGATGTGGTGCCGGAGGGAGAGGTCGCCTTCGCCGCGGCCTTCGACGTGCGCGCCTGATCGACTAGGCGCGCTTCGCCGCCCAGGCCTGCACGATGCGCGAGATCTCGCGCACGCCGTCGGTGAGCGCGGCCGGTCCGGGCTGCAGGATCAGCGGCGACTTCACCTCGTGCAATTCGCCATCGCGCACCGCCGGGATCACGTCCCAGCCGGGGCGCGCGGCGACTTTCTCCGGGCGGAACTTCTTGCCGCACCAGCTGCCGATGATGATGTCCGGCGCGCGGCGGATGACCTCGTCGTTGTCCTCCAGGATGCGTTGTTTTGCCAGCGATTCGGCCGCGCGCTCCGGGAAGGTTTCAATGCCGCCGGCGATACCGATCAGCTCGCTGACCCAGCGGATGCCGGTGATCAGCGGGTCGTCCCATTCCTCGAAATAGACCCTGGGACGATGGCTGAGCCGGGCGGCCCGCGCGGCGACATCGTCCAGCCCGCGCAGCAGGCCATCGGCGTAGGCATTCGCCTTGCCAGCCGCGCCGACCAAGGCACCAAGCCGGCGGATGTAGTCGAGGATCTCCTCGACGCTGCGATGGTTGGCGATCCACACCTCCACCCCACGCCGCACCAGTTCGGCGGCGATGTCGGCCTGGATGTCCGAAAACCCGACGACGAAATCGGGGCGCAGCTTCAGGATCTCGTCGATCTTGGCCGAGGTGAACGCGCTGACCTTCGGCTTTTCCTTGCGCGCCCGCGCCGGCCGCACGGTGAAGCCGCTGATGCCGACGATGCGGCCCTGCTCGCCGAGCGCGTACAGCGTCTCGGTCGGCTCCTCGGTCAGGCAAACGATGCGACGCGGACCCGTCACTCGATGCCGTCCGGTAGCGGGAAGATCGATTCATCGACGAACACCGCCGGCACCTCCCACGGATGATGGCGATGCACGCCCTCGCTCAACACGCGCTCCAGGCGGGCCGCATCGCGCGGGATCGCGAACTCGATGCGCACGGTCGAGGCGCGGGTCAATTCACCTGCCGCGCCCAGCGCAGGCCTGGCCTCGATGCCGGGCCGGAACCGTTCCTCGCCGCCGCGCGCGATCCACATCACCTCGCTGTAATCGCCGAGCGCGAGATCGTCCACGGTGATGATGCCAGCAATCAGTTCATCGACATGCGTTGGCGGCACGAACACGGTGATGCGATAGACCGGCAGCATCCGCATCAGGGATAGAGCATGCGCTTGGACCAGCCACCGTTCCCGTCCCGCTCGTACAACCAGCGCTCATGCAGGCGGAATCGGGCGCCGTGCCAGAACTCGATGGCGCGCGTCACCACGCGGGTGCCGGACCAGTCCGCCGGGCGCGGCACCGCGCGGCCTTCGAATTCGCGCTCGAAGGCCTCCAGGCGGCGCTCGAAGCTCTCGCGCTCGTCCAGCGTGCGCGACTGCTCCGACGCCCACGCGCCGATCTGGCTCATGCGCGGGCGCTGGGCGAAGTAGGCATCGGCTTCCTCGTCGGAAACCCGTTCGACCGCACCTTCGATGCGCACCTCCACGCCCGCCTCGCCCACGTGCGGCCACCAGAACAGCAGCGCGGCCTGCGGGTTCGCCTCCATTTCGGCACCCTTGCGGCCATCGGTATGGCTGTAGAAGACGAAGCCGCGCGCATCGAAATGCTTGAGCAGCACGATGCGCGCGGCCGGCCGGCCCTGCGCATCGGCCGTGGCCAGGGTCATGCCGGTGGCGTCGGCTTCACGGCCCTTGGCCTCGTCGAAGAGGCGGGCGAATGCATCGAGGGCTTCAAACAGCAGCGGGTGGTTGTCCATGCCGGTATTGTGGCGCGCAGCGGGGACCGGCGCACGCCCGTGACATCAACCTATCGGACTCATTCCACCAGGAAAGTGATCTTCAGGTTGACCCGCCATTCCCTGATGCTGCCATCCGGATTGCAGACGACCTTGATCTCGTTGACCCAGGCGCCCTGGATGCCCTTGACCGTTTCCGCGGTCTTGGCGACGCCCTTTTTCACGGCGTCCTCCATGCTGGTGGGCGAAGCGGCGTTGACTTCGATGACCTTGGCGACCGACATGCGATTCTCCTTTCGTTTCACGGCCCGTTGCCGTGCCCGTAGCATCGCAGCCGATGCGTTAAATCCCTGTACGATGCCGGCATGGACACTGCCGCCAATCTGGTGCTGGTCGGGCCGATGGGTGCAGGGAAATCCTCGATCGGCAAGCGGCTGGCGCATGCGCTGACGCTGGAATTCGTCGATGCCGACCGCGTGCTGGAAGCGCGCACCGGCGCGAGCGTCGCCGACATCTTCGCCTGCGAAGGCGAGGCGGGTTTCCGCCGCCGCGAATCCACACTCCTCGCCGAACTCCTGGATGGCCACGGCCAGCTGATCGCCACCGGCGGCGGCGTGGTGCTGTCCGCGGAAAACCGCGCGCTGCTGGCGCGGGAGGCCTATGTCGTCCACCTGGACGTCGGCGTGGCCGAGCAGCTGAAGCGCCTGGCGCGCGACCGTATCCGTCCGCTGCTGCAACGCCCGGACCGCGAAGCCGTGCTGCAGGCGATGGCCGCCGAGCGCGCGCCGTTCTACGCACAGGTCGCCGACCTGCGCCTGGATACCGACGGCCGCACGCCGGACCAGGCCTGCCGGTTGCTGCTGCCACGCATCCGCGAAGCCTGGCAGGGCATCGCGGCATGAGCCAGGCGAGCGTGGATGTCGGCGGCCCTGCGCCGTACCGGATCGACATCGGCACAGGACTGCTTCAGGATGCCGCCGCGTTGGCGGCGCACTGGCGCGGCCGGCACGCGCTCATCGTCAGCGACAGCCACGTCGCGCCGCTGTATGTCGAGGCCGTGCAGACGGCCTTGCGTGAGGCCAAACCCGGGGCCCGCATCGCCCTCCACGTGATGGAAGCCGGCGAAGCATCGAAAACGCTGGCGAACTTCGGCGCCGTCGTCGACAGCCTCGCCCACCTCGGCGCCACCCGCGATGCCTGCGTGTTCGCACTCGGCGGCGGCGTGGTCGGTGACCTCGCCGGCTTCGCCGCGGCCTCGTGGATGCGCGGCATCGATTGCGTGCAGCTGCCGACCTCCCTGCTGGCGATGGTCGATTCCTCGGTCGGCGGCAAGACCGCGGTGGACATCCCGGCCGGCAAGAACCTGGTCGGCGCTTTCCACCTGCCGCGCGCGGTGCTCATCGACACCGCGGCGCTCGCCACCTTGCCGCCACGCGAACTGCACGCAGGCCTGGCCGAGGTGGTGAAGTACGGCGCGATCTTCGATGCTGGCTTCATCGACTGGCTGGAATCGAATGTCGACGCCTTGCTGGCGCTGGACCCGGCCGCCATCGCCCACGCCATCGCCGCGAGCTGCCGCTACAAGGCGGCAGTGGTCGAGCGCGATCCCTTCGAGCGGGGCGAACGCGCCCTGCTCAACTTCGGCCACAGCTTCGCCCACGCCATCGAAACCGAACAGGGCTACGGCGCTCTGGTGCATGGCGAGGCGGTCGCCGTCGGCATGGTGCTCGCGGCCCGCCTGTCGGCGCGCCTAGGCATGGCCGGCGATGCCGATGCAGACCGGCTGCAAGCCTTGCTGGCGCGCTTCGGGCTGCCCGTGGCCGTGCCGGCGGGGCTTGCCGCCGACGCGCTGATCGCCCGCATGCGCCTGGACAAGAAGAACGATGCCCGCGGCCTGCGGCTGGTGCTGTGGGAGGGGATAGGCCGGGCGCGCGCGGTCCCGGGCATCGCCGAAGACGCGGTCCGGTCCGTGCTGGATTGACCCGCAGCAACCGTGCCGATACGGCGCGGACGCTACAATTTCCCCATGCGCCTGCTGCTGCAACAACGGCCCGACGGCCGCGAAGCACCCCGCTTCGTCCAGCTCACCCTGCAACCGGACCTGTTCGGTGGCTGGGTGCTGCTGCGCGAAACCGGGCAGACCGGCAGCCGCAGCACCCTGCGTCGCGAGCAGTACCTGGACCAACCCAGCGCCCTGACTGCGCTGGAAAAAGCCCGCGACGCGCAACTGAGGAAAGGTTTCCAACTGATGTTCGCGCAGGGCGCGGACCTCCCCCGCTGACAGGACCGACATGGCACTCAAGAACGACCGCTTCCTGCGCGCGCTGCGCCGCGAACCCGTGGACATGACGCCCGTGTGGCTGATGCGCCAGGCCGGACGCTACCTGCCGGAATACCGCGCCACGCGCAAGGCCGCCGGCAGCTTCCTGGCAATGGCCAAGAACCCCGAGATCGCCTGCGAAGTCACCCTGCAGCCGCTACGCCGCTTCCCGCTGGACGCGGCGATCCTGTTCTCCGACATCCTCACCGTGCCGGACGCGATGGGCCTGGGCCTGTATTTCGTCGAAGGCGAGGGGCCGAAGTTCGAGCGCCCGGTGCGCGACGAAGCCGCCATCGCAAAGCTCGCCGTGCCGGACATGGAAACGGAACTCGGCTACGTGATGGACGCGGTGCGCACCATCCGCCGTGAGCTGGATGACAGCGTGCCGCTGATCGGTTTCTCCGGCAGTCCGTGGACGCTGGCCTGCTACATGGTCGAGGGCGGCGGCAGCAAGGACTTCGGCAGGATCAAGGCGATGGCCTACAGCGCGCCCGAGCAACTGCACAAGCTGCTCGATGTCGTGACCGATGCGGTGATCGCCTACCTGTCGGCGCAACGCGCGGCCGGCGCGCAGGCCTTGCAGGTGTTCGATACCTGGGGCGGCGTGCTGTCACCGGCGCTGTATCGCGAGTTCTCGCTGCGCTACCTGCAGCGCATCGCCAAGGAGCTCAAGCGCGGCGAAGGCGCCGAGCGCACGCCGTTGATCCTGTTCGGCAAGGGCAACGGGGCCTATCTCGACCAGCTGGCGAGCAGTGGCGCGGAAGGCATCGGCATCGACTGGACCGTGTCGCTCGAGGACGCGGTCTGGCGCACCAAGGGCAAAGTCGCGCTGCAGGGCAACCTGGACCCGTGCACGCTCTACGCCAACCCCGAGGCGATCCGCGCGCAGGTGCGCGAGGCGCTGGACAGTTTCTCGCACGGCAACGGCGGCTCGCGCGAGGGCCATGTCTTCAACCTCGGCCACGGCATGTCCCCGGACATGGATCCCGAGCATGTCGCCGTGCTGGTCGACGAGGTGCACGCCTACAGCCGGCGCTGAGGCGGTTCAATCCCGCGCGTCGCCCGATGCCCGGGGCATCGCCTCGTCAAGGGCGCGCGACAACATCGCGCTGGTCAGCGGCTTGCGCACGAAGACATCGAAACCCGCCGCCATCGCCTGCGGTTGGGCTTCCACGTCGGTGCGCGCGGTGACCGCGACCAGCGGGGCGTCGAAGCCGTCGGCCCGCAGCTGGCGGGCCAGCGACAGGCCGTCCATGCCGGGCAGATCGAGGTCCAGCAACACGGCGTCGAACCGATCGACCGCAACTTCGGAGAGCGCGGCCAGGCCATGTGGCGCGTGGCGGACGCGATGACCTTGCGCCTCCAGCAGGCCGGTGATGACGCGGGCGACGGTGGCATCGTCCTCGACCAGCAGCAACGACAGCCCGCGACGGTGACGCGACGATTCCGGCTCCGGCGCCTGCACCACCGGCGTGGCCGCCGGCAGCGGAAGTTCGACGCGGAACTCCGCACCCTGCCCTAGCTGGCTCTCGACTTCGATACGGCCGCCCATCGCCGCGGCGAGTTCCTGGCTGATCGCCAGGCCCAATCCACTGCCACCGTAGCGCGCATGCGTGCGTGCGCCTTCCGCCTGTTCGAAACGCCGGAAGATGCGCTGTTTCTGTTCCGGGTCCAGCCCCGGACCGGTGTCGCGGATCAGCACGGCGATCCCGGCCGGCGCGAGCGGAAGAACGCGCAGCGAGACCCCGCCGACCGAAGTGAACTTGATCGCGTTGCCGAGCAGGTTCAGCAGGATCTGCTCGACCCGGATGCGATCGCCTTCCACCCAGGCCGGCGTGCCGTCGTCGATGTCCAGACCGAAGGCGAGCCCCTTGCGGCGTGCGACCGGCTCCATCAGCGCACCGACATCGCGAATCAGCTGCCGCAGGTCGAACGGTTGCGAATTGAGCACCAGCCTGTCGGCCTCGATCCGCGCCAGGTCCAGCGCATCGTTCACCAGCCGGAGCAGGTGTTGGCCGGCCCGGTGCAGGGCATCGACCTGCTCGCGCTGCGGCACGTCCAGGCGCGTGCCTTGCAGCAATTCGGCCATGCCCAGCACGCCGGTCATCGGCGTGCGGATCTCGTGCCCGAGGTTGGCGAGGAAGCGGGTCTTGGCTTCGGATGCCTGTTCGGCCAGCCGCCGCTGCTGCGCGGCCAGCTGCAGTTCGTGCCGGCGCTTGACCCGGTCCCGATAGGAGGAGAACACCGCATAGGCCAGCGCCAGGGCGATGCAGGCGTAGATGAACAACATCCATGGCGAGCGCCACCACGGCGGCCTGATCGCGAATGCGATCCGCTGCTCGGCCGCCTCGTGGCCAAGCGCGTCGCGCGCGCGCATGCGCAAGGTGTAGCGGCCGGGCGGCAGGCCGGTGAAGACGCGCTCGCCGTGTGCGCCATGATCGACCCAGACATGATCGAACCCCTCGAGCCGCGACCAGTAACGGACGCCGGCCGGATCGTCGTAGGCCAGGAGGTGGCCGGAGAGCTGTATCTCGCGGTCGTCGGGGCCGAACTCGAGCGACTGCGCGACCGGCTGGGCGATCCATTCCCCGTTGCGGCGGACATCGACCCGGTCGATGCGCAATACCGGCCGCGTCCGCGCGTCGTCCCGGAACCGCGTGTCGACCAACACCACGCTGCCGTCATCGGTGGTGCTGACCAGCATGCCTTCGCGCGAGATGGCCAGCACACGGTCGAGGAATTCCTGGCTGCTCAAGCCATGCTGGATGCCGAACGCGCGCAAGTGGCCGCGCGCGGGATCCCATCGGTACAGGCCCCGCGGGCTGGAAAGCCAGACACGGCCCATCGCATCGATCGCCATCCCGCCGGCCTGCAGCGGGGGCAGGTCACGCCCTGCGGGCAATCCGCCGTCGCGCCGCCATGCGCCTGCGCTGCGGCGGAAATGCTCCAGCCCGGTGACGCGATGCAGCCAGAGCGAATCGGGGCCGTCGAAGGCGAACGCGAACACCCGGGTCCCGGCGAGTTCCGATGGATAACGCATCGCTCCGGCTGCCGGATCGAGATAGCCCAGGCCCTCGGGGGTAGAGACCCACAGTCGGCCTTCCGGAGAGAACACCATCGCCTCGTTGTCGCTGTTGCCCAAACCGTTGGCCGCGCCCGCGGGGATCGTGCGCAGGACCCGGCCACTCGCCGGATCGCGCTGCTGCAGGCCGCCGCCCAGCACCGAGACCCAGATCGTGCCGTCAGGCGCCGGCGCCAGCAGCCAGGGCTGGCCTTCGGGCAGCGCATCGCTTTGGCTGGCTTCGCCCCAGACATCCACGCGCCCGTCGCGGTCGATCCGGTACAGGCCGTCGCGGACATCGGCGATCCACAATCGCCCATCCCGATCCTCGAGCATCGCCATCGGCTTGAGCCGCTGCAAGCGTTCGCGCACTTCCGGATCGATGCGCTCGACGATGCCCTTGCCGTCGATCCGCTCGATGTAGCCATCGACCGCCACGACCCATACCCCCCCATCCCGGGCCGGCGCCGCCGCCATGTAGATCTCGCCGCCGAGCGCATCGACGCCCTCGCCACGCCGCAGCTGCGCGACGCCGCGCCAGTCCGACCGCAGATAACCGAGGCCCACGCCCGGGACCGCCGCCCACAGGCCGCCGTCGGGCTGCAGCAGGACCGCACTGACACGGCGCGGCTTGGCGTTCTCCGCGCTCTCGACCGGCACCGGAATGGCATCGTCGCGCTGGACGCGCCACAGACGGCGCTGGCTGCCGATCCACAGCGCGCCGTCGTGGTCGCGCGCCAGCGCCAGCGCGGCATTCGGCCGCTCGAACATGTCGGCATAGGGCAGACGCAACCAGCCGCCGTCGGCTTCGCGACGGAACAGGCCATGCCCGCTGCCCACCCACAGGCGCGGGCCGTCCGCCAGCAGGGCATAGACCACACCCGGCTTGTCCTCGCCGGGGAGCGGCACGGCTGCCATCCGCCGGCCGTCCCATCGCGCCAATCCCTCGGCAGTGCCGATCCAGAGCGTACCGGCCGCATCGAACGCCAGCGCCATCACTGTCGGCGACGGCAGGCCAGGCACGGGTTCGGGGCGCCATTGCGCAGGCGCGCCCTGCAGATCCATCCGGTAGAGGCCGGCATCGGCCGTGCCCAACCAAAGGGTGTCGCCGCGGCTGGCGAAGGCCCAGATGTCGTCGCTGCCCAGCATCGGATGACTGTCCCGCCGCCAGTGCGCGAAGCCGTTGCGCGCGCCATCCAGCATGCTGATCCCGCCGAACTCGCTCGCCACCCAGACACGGTCCCGCGCATCCACATGCAGCGCCTGGATCATGTTGCCCGGCAGGGTGCGGGGATCGCCCGGCACCTGGCGCCAGGTGCGGAAACCGCTGCCGTCGTAGCGCGCCAGGCCGTCGCTGGTCCCGATCCAGATGAAGCCGGCACGGTCGCGCTCGATCGCATTGACCATGCTGGCCGGCAACCCGTCGCCCACGCCGAGCACGCGCAAGCGCGGCAATTGCGGCACCTGCGCCCATGCGCTGGCCGCGCACAGCAGCAACAGGCATGCCAGCCTCGCGATTCCCTTCCCTGCGCGCGATCGCGGCATCCCTCTTCCTTCGCAGCGAGCCCGCCCCGATGCTGGCCCGATGTTTGCGTCAACGCAAGGCCAGACAAAGCGTTGCCGCATAGAATCGCGTTGACATCCACCGGAGACCGTCCATGAGCCTGCGCAATTCCGCTACCCAATGGGGCAGCCTGAGCAAGACCTTCCATTGGCTGATCGTCCTGCTGCTGATCGGCCAGGGCATCCTCGGTCTGGTCATGGGCGATTTCCCGCGCGAAACGCGGATGGAACTCACCGGCCTGCACAAGTCCATCGGCGTGACCATCCTGATCCTCGCGGTGGCGCGCGTGCTATGGCTGCTGGTGGCCGGACGCCCCGCGCCCGCGCCGGGCGTCACGCCCCTGCAGCACAAGCTGGCGATGGCCGGCCACCTGCTGCTGTACGTGCTGCTGTTCGCCTTGCCGATCACCGGCTGGCTGATGGTCTCCTACGGCGGGCGACCGGTGGAATGGTTCGGCCTGTTCCAGTTGCCGGCGCTGGTGGGCGAAAACCACGACCTGCATGAGCAGCTCGAAGGCGTGCACGAACTGTTGTTCTGGGCGCTGACGCTGGTGGCAGTGGGCCATGCCGGCGCCGCGATCTACCACCACGTCTTCCAGCGCGATTCCACGCTGGCGCGGATGCTGCCCAAGGGCTGGATGCGCGACCCGCGCGCCTGAGGCTCAGAACAGCGCGCTTGCCGCCGCGGCATCGAACGGCCAGTCCAGTTCGATGCCGCGCGCGTCCTCGCGAAGGACCGGCACGCGCAGGCCGTAGCGCGCCTCCAGCACCGGATCGCCGTCGATGAACACACTGTCGAAATCCGGCGCGCGCGCGGCCGCCAGCACGGCCAGCGCCCGGTCGCACAGGTGGCAGTCGTCGCGCTGGTAGAGGATCAGGGCCATTCGCCGGCGTCGGTTCCGTGTCGGAATGACGCCTAGAATAGCCGTCGTATCCACGGGACACGCGCATGGCCGTCAGCGTCTTCGACCTCTACAAGATCGGCATCGGGCCGAGTTCCTCGCACACGGTCGGGCCGATGCGCGCCGCCGCGCGCTTCGTCGAACATCATTTGAAGCAGGCCGGCAGGCTGGAGGATGTCGCGCGCATCCGCGCCGAAGTATTCGGCTCGCTGGCGCTGACCGGGCGCGGCCACGGCACCGACAAGGCCGTGCTGATGGGGCTCGAAGGCCACTGGCCCAACCTGATCGACCCGGACGTCATTCCCGATGCGCTGGAACGCATCCGCGGCAGCAAGAAGATCCGCCTGTACGCAGAGCGCGAGATCGGCTTCAACGAGAAGACCGACCTCATCATGAACAAGCGGCAGAAGCTGCCGTTCCACACCAACGGCATGCGCTTCGCCGCGTTCGATGCCGATGGCGGCGAAATCGCCAGCCGCGATTACTACTCGGTCGGCGGCGGCTTCGTGGTCAACCAGGACGAAGCCGCGGAAGACCGCATCGTCGCCGACACCACGCCGGTCGCGCACCCCTTCCATAGCGGCGACGAGCTGCTCGCGCGTGTCCAGGACACCGGCCTGTCCATCGCGCAGCTGATGCTGGAGAACGAGCGCGCCTGGCGCAGCGACGAGGAAACGCTGGCCGGGCTGCGCGAAATCTGGTCCGCGATGTGCGGCGGCGTGGCCCGTGGCATACGAGAGGCCGGCACCCTGCCCGGTGGCCTGCACGTCAGTCGGCGCGCGCCCGCCTTGTTTGCCGAGCTGTCCTCGCGCCCCGAGGCGGCGATGCGCGATCCGTTGACCGTGCTGGACTGGGTCAACCTGTATGCACTCGCAGTCAACGAAGAAAATGCCGCGGGCGGGCGCGTGGTGACCGCGCCGACCAATGGTGCCGCCGGCATCATTCCCGCCGTCGGCCACTACTACGAACGCTTCATCCCCGGCGCGAACGAGAAAGGCCTCTTCGATTACCTGCTGACCGCGGCGGCGGTCGGCATCCTCTACAAGGAAAACGCCTCGATCAGCGGCGCGGAAGTCGGCTGCCAGGGCGAGGTGGGCGTGGCCTGTTCGATGGCGGCGGCGGGGCTCACTGCGGCGCTGGGCGGTACCCCGTCGCAAATCGAGAACGCGGCGGAGATCGGCATGGAGCACAACCTCGGCCTGACCTGCGATCCGATCGGCGGGCTGGTGCAGATCCCCTGCATCGAACGCAACGCGATGGGCGCGGTGAAGGCGATCAATGCCGCGCGCATGGCGATGCGCGGGGACGGCAAGCACAAGGTCAGCCTGGACAAGGTGATCAAGACGATGCGCGACACCGGCCGCGACATGCAGGACAAGTACAAGGAAACCTCACGCGGCGGCCTGGCGGTGAACGTGATCGAATGCTGAGGCCCCGCGCGCCGCGACCAGCCTGAGCACGTCGTCGATCAATGCCGCCGCGGTGACTTCGGCGCCCGCGCCCGGCCCCTGGATCACCAGCGGCTGCTCGCGGTAACGATCCGACCAGATCGCCACGCGATTGTCGGTCCCCGCGCCCGCGGCCAGCGGATGATCGACCGGCAAGGCCTCCAGCCCGACGGTCGCCGCGCCATTTTCGCAGCGGGCGATGAACTTCAACACTTCGCCGCTGCGATACGCCTCGGCGTAGCGAATGCGCATCGCTTCATCCAGCGCCGACAATGCCGCGTCCAGCGCCGCGACCGGCAGCGCGGCCAGCGCCTCCGGCACCAGCGAATCGACCCGCACCGCGTCGGCATCCAGCGCGATACCCGAAGCCCGCGCAAGGATCACGATCTTGCGGCGCACGTCCTCGCCTGACAGGTCGTCACGCGGATCGGGTTCGGTGTAGCCGGCATCGCGCGCCTCGCGCACAAAGCCGGAGAACGGGCGCTTGCCGTCGTAATGGTTGAACAGCCACGCCAGCGATCCCGACAGCACGCCGGCGATGGCGTGGATGCGGTCGCCGCCCGCCTGCAACTCGCGCAGGCTGCGCAGCAAGGGCAGGCCCGCGCCGACCGTGGCGCTGTCGCCGTAGCCCGCGCCCGAGGCGCCGCCCGCCTCGCGGATATCGCGCCAGCGCGCCAGCGACGTGCCCTGCCCGAGCTTGCAGGCGGTCACCACGTCGGCGCCCGCCTCCAGCCAGCCCGCATGGCGCGCAGCCAGCGCGTCGCTGGCGCTGGCATCCACCACGATGTCGCCGCGGCCGAAACGCGTGCGCGGCAACCATGCCGCATCGCGCGCCGACTGCAGCCCGCGCAGTTCGTCCAGCGCCGCCTGCGCCGCCTGCGCCGATGACGCATCGCAATCGCGCCAACCGCGCGCATTGGCGATGCCGGCGATCTGCGGCACCGGCCTGCCCGCCTCGCGCAATCGCGCATGGCGCTCGATGAAGGCGCTGCCGACCGTTCCGGTGCCGAGCAGGTAGAGACGCGGCGCGGGCGTGCTCATGCCGCCAGCGCCGCGCGTTTACACGCGAGTACGCGGTCCAGCGCGGCCTGCAGGTCGGCGATGAGGTCGTCGGCATGCTCGATGCCCACCGACAGGCGCAGCAGTCCGTCGCCGATGCCGGCGGCACGACGCGCCTCCGGCGTCATCGCGGCGTGGGTCATCGTGGCCGGATGCGCGACGAGACTTTCGACGCCCCCCAGCGATTCGGCCAGGGTGAAGCATTCCAGTCCGTCGAGGAAGGCGCGCACCTCGGTTTCATCGCCCAGCTCGAACGACAGCATCGCGCCGAAGCCCTGCTGCTGGCGCGCGGCCACCGCATGTCCCGGATGCGAGGCCAGGCCCGGCCAGTACAACTGCCGCACCACCGGATGTCCTTGCAGCAATTCGACGATCGCGTGGGTGTTCTCCTCGTGCACGCGCAGCCGCGCCGGCAGCGTGCGCATGCCGCGCAGGGTCAGGAAGCTGTCGAACGGCGCGCCGGTGATGCCGAGCGCATTCGCCCACCAGGCGAATTGCTCGTGCAAGGCGGCATCGCGCGCGATCAGCGCGCCGCCGACGACATCGCTGTGGCCGTTGATGTACTTGGTGGTCGAATGCAGCACCGCGTCGGCGCCGAAATCCAGCGGCCGCTGCCACAGCGGCGACAGAAAGGTGTTGTCGATGAGCACGGTGGCGCCGGCGGCCTTCGCATCGCCGATCACCTGCTCCAGATCGGTGATGCGCAGCAGCGGGTTGGAAGGCGTCTCGATCCACACCAGCTTCGGCCCGCGCGCGAACACCTCGGCGCGCGCCTTCGCATCGGTGAAGTCGATGGTGGCGAGCTCGAACGCACCCTTCTTCGCCAGCGCGTTGAACAGGCGCCAGCTGCCGCCGTACGCATCATGTGGCACCACCAGCAGGTCGCCCGGCTCCAGCAGCGCGTTCAAGGCCAGCGTGATCGCGGCCATGCCGGTCGCGGTGACCACGCCGCCCGCGCCACCTTCGAGTTCGGCCAGCGCATCGCCCAGCAGGTCGCGGGTCGGATTGCCGCTGCGGGTGTAGTCGTATCGACGCTTCTCGTTGAAACCGGCAAAGCTGAAGTTGGACGACAGCACCAGGGGCGGCGCGACCGCGCCAAAGGCGCTGTCGCTGTCGATGCCGGCACGCACGGCGCGGGTGGCGATGTTCGATTCAAGGCTCATGTCAGGCGTCCAGGGCAGCGGTGAGGGCAGCGGCGATCGCCGCGGTTTCTTTCAGGAAGGCGTCGTGGCCGTAGCGCGATGCAATCACCTGCAGCCACGCGTCCGGCGCGCGCACGGCCAGCTCGGACAGGTCTTCGCGCGGCACCAGCAGGTCGCTGTCGATGGCGACCACCGACAACGGCACGCGCACGGCTTCGGGTTCGATGCGATGCAGGTCGATCGATTCGGACAGGCGGCGATAGGCGGTGGCATTGAAGCGCACCAGCGCGCGCTGGCCGCAGGCTTCCAGGTAACTTTCCGCCGGGCAGACCGCATGTGCGCCGTCCAGCGCGACCGGGGCATCGAAGCGTTCGGCGAATTCCTTCGGCGTGCGGTAGGACAGCATCGCCAACTGCCGCGCCAGGGCCAGGCCGTGGCCGTCGTCGCACTGCAATTCGCCCAGCTCCACGATCTTGCGCTGCACCGAGCGCAGCGCGCTGGCCCACGGGTGCGGGCGATGCGCGCCACTGATCGCGACCAGCGCCGCCAGCCGCTGCGGATGGCAGGCGGCGAACTGCAGCCCGACCATCGCGCCGTAGGAGGCGCCGACGAAGGCACGCAGCTTCGCCACGCCCAGCGTGTCCAGCACCGCGGCGATGGCATTGGCCTGGTCGATGCTGTCGATCGGCGCGTCCAGCCCGTCGCCATCGCCCAGCCAGTCGATCGCCAACACCCGATGCCGGCGCAGGAAACCGGCCTGCGCCTGCCACCAGCCGTCGCTGCCGTCGGCCTCGTTCGCCAGTACATGACGCGTCGCCGAAATCCCGCCGGCCACCAGCAGCAGCGGCGCGTCCACCGGGCCGCACAGCTCCCAGCGGATCGCGACCTCGCGCGCGCCGACGTGCCGGAGCGCCAGCGTGCAGCGATGCACGCCGCGTTCGGCCTGCACTTCCGGGACATGCGCGTGCGATTGACCGAACCGGCAGAGGGGATCGATGGCGGCTTCGGCGGGGGCTTGGAACGATGCGGCGACCAGACTCATGCGGAACTCCGTGTGCATCGAGTTCCGGGTGGTGCGCGTGTCGGGCAGCGCGGGTGCGCCTGCTCAACCATCTGCGCGGCGGGCTTGCGCCCCCACAGGAATTGGCACCTTGGACGGATGTCCAGGTTGCCTCGGCGTCAAAGGGCCTATCCCTCAGCCGATCTCGATGGATGACTGCAGCTTGCCGCAAGGCTTTCGCAATGTCAATCGCTTTATTCGGATCAAGCGATTGATTTCTTGCCGGGGCCAGCCCGCGATAATCCGGCGATGCCACGCCCCACTTCCTGCGCCCTGATGGTCGTGCTACTCGCCGGCCCGGCAACGGCCGCGCAGTGGCTGAGCTGGCCGCCCAGGCCGAACACGCAGGCTCCGGTTCCGGCATCCGCCGCGGCGGTCGGCGTGCGACTGCGCATTGCCGACCACGAAGGCGTCCGCGAGATCTGGGTGGACAACGACCTGTACGGCCCGGCCGAAGTGCGCATCGACGCCATCCCTGACCGCAGCGGATTTCCGCTGCATCGCGTGCTTCCGGCGCGCGGCGCCTATCGGCTGGCCCGGCTCCCCGCGGACGGCGGCCTGCGGCTGCGATTGCTGGCGGTACCGGGCGCGCCCGGTGCCGCCGCGCGCGATGTCGATTACGGACTGCCGCTGCGGCTGGCCTCGGTGCGGATCGGGCAGCCGCCGCAAGGCCGGTTCAGTCACACGGACAGCGAAAACCTGCATGCGGTCGACTTCGCCGCCCCCATCGGCACGCCGGTCGTCGCCACGCGCGGCGGCACAGTGATGCAGGCGCAGGACCGTTTCCGGGACGGCACCGGCCGCCCGGACGAGGCCAACCTCGTACGCATCCTGCATTCCGACGGCAGCATGGCTGTATACGCGCATCTGCAGCACGGCAGCCTGGCGGTCATGCCCGGGGAACGCGTGGCCGCAGGGCGGATGCTGGCCCGCAGCGGCAACTCCGGGTATTCCAGCGGCCCCCACCTGCATTTCGCGGTACAGACGAATGCCGGCCTCGGGCTGGCATCGGTGCCGGTGCGGATCGTCGGCGACAGGGGCGAGCTGCACCTGCCGCGCGAGACGCTGCCGGCATCGGGCTTATAATCCGCGTCCCCGCACGCAACCCGACGGCGCCAACCGCGCCGCGTTCCGCATGTCCGCCATCAAACAGGAAGCTGCGCGCCGCCGCACCTTCGCCATCATCTCCCACCCCGACGCCGGCAAGACCACGCTGACCGAGAAGCTGCTGCTGTTCGGTGGCGCGATCCAGCTGGCCGGGTCGGTCAAGGGCCGCAAGGCCGCGCGCCACGCGACGTCCGACTGGATGGCGCTGGAGAAGGAGCGCGGCATCTCGGTGACCTCGTCGGTGATGCAGTTCCCCTACGACGGCCACATCGTCAACCTGCTCGACACGCCCGGCCATGCCGACTTCGGCGAGGACACCTATCGCGTGCTGACGGCGGTCGATAGCGCCTTGATGGTGATCGACGTGGCGAAGGGCGTCGAGGAGCGCACGATCAAGCTGATGGAAGTCTGCCGCCTGCGCGACACGCCGATCATGAGCTTCATCAACAAGCTCGACCGCGAGGGCAAGAACCCAATCGAGCTGCTGGATGAAATCGAGAGCGTGCTGAAGATCCAGTGCGCGCCGGTGACCTGGCCGATCGGCATGGGCAAGCGCCTGCGCGGCGTGGTGCACCTGCTGACCGGCGAAGTGCACCTGTACGAAGCCGGCAAGAACCACACCCGGCAGGACTCGACCATCTATCCGTCCATCGACGACCCGCGCGTGGAGGCGGCCATTGGCGCCGATGCGTTGGCCGAACTGCGCGATGAACTCGAACTGGTCGAAGGTGCATCGCATCCGTTCGACCAGGACGCTTACCTGCGCGGCGAGCAGGCGCCGGTGTTCTTCGGCTCGGCGGTGAACAACTTCGGCGTGCAGCCGCTGCTCGACTTCTTCGTCCAGCACGCGCCGCAGCCGCAGCCGCACGAGACGACCAGCCGCGAGGTCGAACCCAGCGAAGACAAGCTGACCGGCTTCGTGTTCAAGATCCAGGCCAACATGGATCCGCAGCATCGCGACCGCGTGGCCTTCATGCGCATCTGCTCGGGCAAGTTCTCCGCGGGCATGAAGGCGTTCCAGCCGCGCACCGGCAAGGACATCAAGTTGGCGAATGCACTGACGTTCATGGCTTCCGACCGCGAGATCGCCGAGGATGCCTGGCCAGGCGATGTGATCGGCATCCACAACCACGGCACCATCTCCATCGGTGACACCTTCACCGAGGGCGAGAACATCGCCTTCACCGGCATCCCCAACTTCGCGCCGGAGCTGTTCCGTCGCGCACGCCTCCGCGATCCGCTCAAGCTCAAGCAGCTGCAGAAGGGCCTGGCGCAGTTGAGTGAGGAAGGCGCGACCCAGTTCTTCCGCCCGCTGATGTCGAACGACCTCATCCTCGGCGCGGTCGGCGTGTTGCAGTTCGACGTGGTCGCCTATCGCCTCAAGGACGAATACGGCGTCGATGCGATCTTCGAGCAGGTGCAGGTCGCCACCGCACGCTGGATCAAATGCAACGACGCGAAGAAACTGGAAGAGTTCCGCGAGAAGAATGCGGCCAACCTGTCGCTGGATGCCGCCGGCCAGCTGGTCTATCTCGCGCCGACCCGGGTCAACCTGCAACTGGCCGAGGAACGCGCGCCGGGCGTGCAGTTCCTCGCCACCCGCGAGCACGCGCACGCCGAACGCATCGACTGAGCCCTGCCGCGCAGCCGCGCCCGGCGCGGATTGCGGCAGCGCAACATCCGTGTATGCTCCGAGGCATGCAGGGCCATACCTCCGCGTATTCACCGGAAGAAGAGCGCGCCAACGTGCTCACGCATGGGGTGGGCGCGGCCGTCGCGCTGGTCGCGGGGCTCACCATGCTCGTGCAGGCCATCGCCCGCGGCGGCGATGCCTGGCAATGGGCCTCGGCCATCGTGTTTTCGGTATCGATGCTGGCGCTGTATCTGGCCAGCACGGCCTATCACCGCGCGGTCGATCCGCTGCGCCGCGCACGCCTGAAGATCGTCGATCACTGCGCGATCTACGTTCTCATCGCCGGCACATACACGCCTTTCACCCTGACCATCCTGCGCGATACGGTCGGCTGGACGCTGTTCATCGCCATCTGGTCGCTGGCCGCCGCCGGCATCGTGTTCAAGCTGTTTTTCACCGGCCGCTTCAAGCTGGCCTCCACCCTGATCTACATCGCGATGGGCTGGCTGGTGATGCTGTACGCCAAGCCCGTGTACCTGGCCTTGAGCGGCTGGACCTTCGGCTGGCTGTTGGCCGGGGGCATCGCCTACACGCTGGGCACCGTGTTCTACATGCAACGGCGCATGCCCTATGCGCACGCGATCTGGCATGGCTTCGTCGTCGTCGGCACGGCCTGCCATTTCATCGCGGTCTGGTCGCTGGTGGTGCCCCGCGCCTGAACGAAAGCCCGCGACATTCACCCCTGTTTGACTCGACGGGGCCGATGGTGGCGAAACGCCCCGTCGTCGCCTCGTCGAATGACCGAAATCGAATCCCCAGACAAGCCCGCGCCCGCCACGTCCCGAGACGAGGACGCGTCCGCAGCGCTCTGGCCGCGCCGACATCCCTGGCTCACTTTCCTGGGCGTGCTGGCGGCAGCGTTGGTCATCCTGATCCTGCTGTGGGACTGGAATTGGTTCAAACGCCCCATCGAGCGCTATGTCCAGGCCAAGACCGGGCGCGAATTGCACATCGACGGCGACCTGGATGTCGACCTGGGCCGGATGACGCGCGTCAGCGCCGATGGGCTGCGCTTCGGCAACGCCGCCTGGTCGAAAGAAAAGGAAATGGCGAGGACCGACCGTCTCGCGTTCGCCTTCGCGCTGTGGCCGGCCATCTTCCAACGCGACTTCCGCATCCCCGAGCTGCGGTTGACCAATCCCGACGTGTTGCTGGAAACGGGTCCCGATGGCATCGGCAACTGGGTCTTCGACCGCGAGGACAGCCGTGGCAAGCAGCCGGAGTTCCGCAGCCTGTGGATCGACGACGGACAGCTGCGGTTCGTCGATGCCAAGGGCAAGACCGACATCGACATCAGCGTGGACAGCGAAGCGCGCGGAAAGGGAGATAGCGGCCCACCGATCGTGGTCAAGGGCAAGGGCCACTGGAAAGGCAGCCCGTTCACGCTGCAGGGCCGGGGAGAATCGCCTCTGGACCTGCGCAACCCCGACGAGCCCTATCGTATCGATGTTCGCGCCACCGCCGGACCGACCAGCGCCCATGCCAGCGGCACCTTGCTGGATCCGCTGCGGATGCGCGACTTCGACCTCAAGCTGTCGCTGGCGGGACAGAACCTCGACGACCTCTATCCATTGCTGGGCCTCGCGCTGCCGCCGACGCCGCCCTATGCGCTCAATGGCCGTTTCACCCGCAAGGTGAACTCGCCGACCAGCAGCACCTGGAAGTACGACGGCTTGAGCGGCAAGGTGGGCGACAGCGACCTCGCAGGTTTCGCCCACTTCACCACCGGCAAGCCGCGCCCGCGCCTGGATGCCGACCTGCGCTCGAAGCGCCTGGACCTGGATGATCTGGCCGGCTTCATCGGTGGCGCGCCCAAGGCCACGGGCGGCGAGAAGACCAACCCCGAACTTGCCGCGAAAGCCGCGCAGCAGCAAGCCAGCGGCAAGCTGTTCCCGCGCGACGAGTTCAGGCTGGAAAAGCTGCGCTCGATGGATGCCAACGTGCGCCTGCGCGCGGCGCGCATCAACACCCAGACCCTGCCCGTGGACGACATGGATGCGAGGATGAAACTGGAAGCGGGCGTGATGACGCTGGCCCCGCTGAACTTCGGCGTGGCCGATGGCGACATCCGCTCGGCGATCCGCATGGATGCGCGCGAAGGCAGCGTCATCCGCACGCATGCCGACATCAGTGCCAAGGGACTCACCTTGGGCAAATTGATGCCGAAGGTGAAGCTGGGACAGAACGCGATCGGCAGCCTGGGCGGCGACATCAAGATCGACACCACCGGCAACTCCATCGCCAAGATGCTCGGCAACGCGGATGGCGAAGCCGATGCCGGCATGGGACGCGGCAGCATCAGCAAGCTGCTGATGGAGATGGCCGCGATCGACATCGCCGGCATCCTCAAGGTCAAGCTGACCGGCGACAGGCAACTGCCGATACGCTGCGCCTTCGGGGACTTCGGCATCAAGGACGGCGTCATGACGACGCGCGCACTCGCCTTCGACACCGACGACACGGTGATCACCGGCAGCGGCACCATCAGCCTGCGCGACGAACGCCTCGACCTGACGCTCAAGCCGAAGACGCGACGCTTCAGTCCGCTTTCGCTGCGCTCGCCGCTCTATGTGCAAGGCAGCTTCACCGACCCGAGCATCCGCCCCGACTACAAGCGCATCGGGCTGCGCGCCGCCGCCGCGGCGGTGCTGGGCACGGTCACCGCGCCGGCAGCCGCGCTGGCCGCGACGACCGACCTCGGCGACGCCAAGAGTCGCCGCTATTGCGGGGACGGCGGCGAAGAAGGCTGAGCACGGCACGCGGCCGTGGACGCATCAGGTCAGGAGGCGATGTAGTCCTGCAGGTGCTGCAGCTGGACCTGCTGGTCGTCGATGACGGCCTTGACCAGGTCGCCGATCGAGACGATGCCGACGACTTCCTTGTGGTCGAGGATCGGCAGATGGCGGATCCGCTTCTCGGTCATCACCTGCATGCACTGCTCGACGCTGTCGCCGGGCCGTCCGCACACCACCTGCTGGCTCATGATCTCGCTGACCGGCGTGGACGCCGAGGTGCGCCCGAGCAGCACGACCTTGCGGGCGTAATCGCGCTCGGAAAGTATCCCCACCAGCTTGCGGCCCTGCTCCATCACCAGCACCGCGCCGATGCCGCGTTCGGCCATCAGGCGCAGGGCATCGATCACCGGGGCGGCAGGGTCGATCGACACCACGCCCCCGGACGCCTTCGACTCAAGCAGTTGCCGTACCAGACGCATGGCTGCTCCCCGTTTCGGACCCGCGTCCAGCATACCCCTCCCGGGATGCCGGCTGCCAATCCGAAACGACGTACAGCGGGCGCTGCTTGGCTTCGGTGTAGAGGCGTCCGAGGTACTCGCCGATCATGCCCAGCGCGATCAGTTGCACGCCGCCCAGCAGCAGGATCACCGCCATCATGCTGGGCCAGCCGGCGACCGGATCGCCGTAGAGCATCGCCTTGGCGATCACGTAACCGCCATAGACCAGCGCGACCAGTGCGGTGGCGAGACCAAGGTAGGTGGCGATCCGCAACGGCGCGGTCGAGAAGCTGGTGATGCCCTCGAGCGCGAGGTTCCAGAGCTTCCACAGGCTGAACTTGCTGCGCCCGGCGTTTCGCGGCTCCCGCTCGTAGGGGATCTCGGCGGCGTTGAAGCCGACCCAGCCGAACAGGCCCTTCATGAAGCGCTGCCGCTCCCGCAGCAAACGCAGCGCGGCGAGCGCGCGCGGCGACAGCAGGCGGAAGTCGCCCGTGTCCTCGGGCACCGGCGTGCGCGAGAGCCGCGCGATCACGCGATAGAACAGCGAAGCCGTCGCGCGGCGCGCTAGGCCTTCGCCCATCCGCACGCTGCGACGGCCATAGACGTTGTCGTAGCCCTCGCGCCAGCGCTCGACGAAGCGCGGGATCAGTTCCGGCGGGTCCTGCCCGTCCGCGTCCAGCAGCAGCGCCGCTCCCTCATCCACCAGGTCGAGACCGGCCGTGAGCGCCGCCTCCTTGCCGAAGTTGCGCGACAGCCGCAGCAGCGCCACGCGCGGATCGCCCGCGGCCAGCCGCTGCATCACGGCCCAGGTTCCGTCGCTGCTGCCGTCATCGACGTAAAGCACGCGCGATTCGAGACCCGGCAGCCCGTCCAGCGCCTGCGCCAACCGGGCATGCAGCAGCGGCAACGCTTCGGTCTCGTTGTAGGCGGCGACCACCACCGTCAGCCGGTCGTGGCGATCCGTACTCATTTCCCGCCGTCCTCGACTTCGCGCAGCGCCGATGCGCCGCCGATGTAACGCATCTGACGCTGGATGGCGCGCGCGCGCCTCTGCACGTACGGCCCGGGATGCGCCACGCTGTAGCGCTTGGGGTTGGGCAGCACCGCCGCCAGCCGCGCGGCTTCCGCCGCGGTCAGCCGCGAGGCGTCCTTGCCGAACCAAGTGCGTGCCGCAGCCTGGGCGCCATAGACTCCGTCGCCGAACTCGGCGATGTTCGCGTAGGTCTCCAGGATGCGCTCCTTGGGCCAAAGCGTTTCCATCCAGAAGGTGTACCACGCCTCCAGTCCCTTGCGCAGCCAGCGGCTCCAGCCGGAGCCGCTCCACAGGAACAGGTTCTTGGCGGTCTGCTGGCTGATGGTGCTGCCGCCGCGCACGCGGCGCCCTCGCTCGTTGCTGGCGCGCGCCTTCTCGATGGCCTCCAGGTCGAAGCCGGCATGGTCGGCGAATTTCTGGTCCTCGGAGGCGATCAACGCGACCGGCACGTGCGGCGACATGCGATCGAGATCCCGCCAGTCGTAGGCGATGCGGAACCTGAAATCGCCGCTCGCCCATGCCTGCACCTGGCGGATCGCCATGAAGCTGGAGAACGGCGGATCGACGAAGCGCAGCGCCAGCACCTGAACCACCGGCATGAGCACGACGATGGCGCACAGCCAGATCAGGCGGCGTATCCACGGACGGCGCCATCGGGCGCGGCGGTCTTGCGCTGAAGTCACGGCATCCCCATCTGGATGGATCGAAGCGGCATTATCCGCAAGATTCCGGCGCGACGCCGGACGATGGAGCCCATGGACAACCACGACGCCGACACCGCCGCAGGCGGACTGCTTTCGATCTTCCTGTTGCCCGATGCGGGCGTGAGGGGCGCACACGTGCGCCTGGACGACGCCTGGCGCGAGATCGTCGCGCGCAGCGAGCCCGGACCATCGGTCGTCGGGCTGCTCGGCCAGGCAACCGCCGCCGCCGCGCTGATGACCGCCCACGCCAAGGTCGAAGGGCGATTGTCGGTGCAATTGCGCAGCCAGGGCCCGCTGCGCAGCCTGGTCGCCGAATGCACCGCGCAAGGCACGATCCGCGGGATCGCGCAGATGGAGGAAATGCCCGTGCCGGCCGAACCGATGCGCCCCGACACGCTCGGCGACGGCGCCCTGCTCGCGATCACCATCGAGAACCCGACGCCCAGTGGCGAGCCGATGCGCTACCAGGGCCTGGTCGAGCTGGGTGCACCGACCTTGGCCGAGGCGCTGGAAGGCTATTTCGTCCAGTCCGAGCAGTTGCCGACCCGCCTGCTGCTGGCAGCGAACGGCAACGGCGCGACGGGCCTGCTGCTGCAGAAGCTCCCCGGCGCCGAGGACGACGTGGATGGCTGGAACCGCATCGGGCAGCTGTTCGGCACGCTCGGTGCCGACGAGCTGCAAGCGTTGGACGCCGACACCCTCCTGCACCGGCTCTTCCACCAGGAAGGCCTGCAATACCTGGCCGAAAGGCCGTTGCGTTTCGGCTGCTCGTGCTCCCGCGACCGGGTCGAGGACGTGCTCCGGAGCCTGGGCCAGGACGAGGTCGAAGCCGCGATCGTCGCCGGCGGCGGCCAGGCCGAAGTCCGCTGCGGATTCTGCGGTCAGCGCTACCTGTTCTCACCAGGCGATGCGACGGAACTGTTCAGGCAACCCGCTCCGAATACGGCTCCTCCTGATCGCCTGCAGTAGGCAGAATCGATCTGACGCACACTCCGCCGCAAGGATTGTTAAAGAAACATAAGTCGTCTATTGTCATCTTCTGGAATGGCGGAACTTTCCGCCCGGGGACCGATCTGAGAAGCATCATGTTGCGCCGTCGCCTGCCCGCGTTGGTTCTGTTGCTGTCCGCCGTCCTCGGCGGCGCGGATGCGCTGGCGCAATCCCGCAACGCCGACATGGCCGTGCTGCCGGTGGTCAATCGCAACAGCGGCAAGGTCGAGGGCGTCTTCGTGCTGGAGCCGACCGGCAAGTCCCTGGAGGGCGCGCGCTGGCGCTTCGGCAGCAACACGCTCGAATCCGCATTCGGCCTGTCCTCGGGGCAGTCGCTGGCGTTGCTGTGCGACGGCAAGAACGGCATCCCGAGCCGCATGGACCATCTCTCCGACGATTGCGCCCTGGGCGCAATCGGGCCGCGCGGCGTCGCCGCGAGCGTGGGTTCCCGCAACGCGCGCGTCGGCGTGGCGGTCGGCAAGGAGCGCGCCAACCTGCCGGCATGGCTCAATGCCGGTGCCAAGGGCCGCGTCCAGCAGACCGACCTCGCCCTGTTCGCGCAATACAACATCGGCCGCAGCGGCGTGGTCTCGATCGCCGGCACCACCGCCAAGGCGCACCTGGTCTCGGCCGTGGACGTCCCACAACTGGCCAATCGCTGGAACAGCAAGGGGATTTCCGTGGCCGGCGGCGTCGGCGCGTTCAGCGCCAGCGTGTTCGGCCGCGTCGTCGAGGTTCCGGGCCAGCCGGGCAAGTGGGAAGGCTTCGGCATCGGCCTGAGCTGGCGTACCCCGTGGAGCGCGCAGTTGAGTGTCGGCGCCGAGAACGTGGTCACCCGCGGCAAGAACCCGTTTGCGCCTTCCGGCGAACAGGAAGGCACCGTGCCCTACGTCAAGTACGAGCAGGACCTGTAAGCGACATCGCTGCGGGCTGATGCCGGGCGGCTGTCGCCACCCCCTTCTATCCGACGATCCACGCCAGCGTGGCGATGCGCCCGCTGCGGCCATCGCGACGGTGCGAGAAAAACTCGCCGGCTTCGCTGATCGTGCAGCGATCACCACCGTGGATGGCGTCGGCCGCGATGCCGGCGGCGATGAGGCGCATGCGCGCCAGTCCATATAGATCTACTTTCCAGTGCCCCGGACGGGTGGCGACGAACGCCGAGACCGCAGCGGAGTCATGCCGGACGAAGGCATCGCGCACTTCCTCGCCGATTTCATACGCACGCGGGCCGGCCGCCGGGCCCAGCCAGACGACCAGGTCGCGTGGCGCACTGCGCATCGCGGCGAGGGTGTTCTCCAGCACGCCGGCGGCAAGGCCGCGCCAACCGGCATGCGCGGCGGCGATTTCGCTGCCGTCCTTCGCGGCCAGGACAACCGGCAGGCAGTCGGCCGTGAGGATTGCGAGCACTTCGTCCGGCGCATCCGTCACCGATGCATCGGCCTCGGCCTCGCCCGCCGGTGCCGTATCCGCATCCACCTTCAGCACGCCCACGCCATGTACCTGCTGCAGCCAGTGCGGCGCGGTGGGCAGGGCCAGCGCTTCGGCCAGCTGTCGGCGATTCTCGGCCACCGCGCCGGCCTCATCGCCACAGCGCGACCCCAGGTTGAAGGTGTCGAAAGGCGCTTGCGACACGCCCGCGCCGAAACGCCGCGTGGCAACCGCGCGCACGCCCGGCGGTGCCGGCCAGCCGGCCTCGATCCATGCGCGGTTCATCGGCGCTGCGCCGCCTCGAAGGCGGCGGTGTCCTCGCGCAGCACCTTCATCAGCGCGCGCATGTCCGCGGGCAGCGGCGCTTCCGCACGCACCGGCTGGCCGGTCAGCGGATGCGCGAACTCCAGCACCTCCGCGTGCAGGGCCTGGCGCTTGAAGCCGCGCAACGCATCGACCAGCCCTTCGGTCGCGCCCTTGGGCAGCTTGAGTGCGCCGCCGTAGAGCGGATCGCCGATGATCGGATGCTTGATGTGCTGCATGTGCACGCGGATCTGGTGGGTGCGGCCGGTCTCCAGCCGGCATTCCAGCGCCGTGTGCGCCCGGAAGCGCTCGCGCAGGCGATAGTGCGTCACCGCATCGCGTCCGTCCTCGCGCACGCCCATGCGCAGGCGGTCGCGCGGATGGCGGTCGATGGGGAAATCGGCGGTGCCGCCGGACACCATCGCCCCCGCGACGATGGCGAGGTACTGCCGGTGCACGTCGCGCGCGGACAGCATCTCCACCAGCCTTGTCTGCGCCGGCAGAGTGCGCGCCACCACCATCACCCCGGAGGTGTCCTTGTCGAGCCGGTGGACAATGCCGGCGCGCGGCAACGCGTTGAGCGTGGGGTCGCGGTGCAGCAGGGCATTGACCAGCGTGCCGTCGGGGTTGCCGGCACCCGGATGCACCACCAGCCCAGCCGGCTTGTCGATGACGAAGACCGCATCGTCCTCGTACAGGATGTCGAGCGGGATGTCCTGCGCAATGGCCTCGGTCTCGATGCCCAGCTCGGCGTTGAGGCTGACCGATTCGCCGCCGCGGACCGCGTCGCGCGGACGCACCGCCTGGCCATCCAGCAGCGCATCGCCGGATTTGATCCAGCCGGCCAGCCGCGAGCGCGAATAGTCAGGGAACAGCTCCGCCAACACCGCGTCGAAACGGCGGCCGGCGGCTTCGGCGGGGACCACGGTGCGCAAGGTCTCGGGGGCGAGGGCTTTCTGGGTCATGGGATCGGGTCGTTGGCTGGCGGACGTTAGCGCCGGATTCATGCTCCACGGGCGGGAACCGCGCCGGCTAGGCTATTATCACCGCTTCCGCACGACCTCCCCTGCCAAGCCCATGTCCCCACGCCTCGTCGCGCGCCACACCTTCGCCCGCACCGCGCTCCTGTTGCTGGTCGTCACTTTGGCCGGCAGCGGCTGCGCCCGCATCGGCAAGATGTTCAAGAAGGACGCGCAGAACGAAGGCGTCGCCGTCGGCACGCTCTACGACAAGGGCCACAAGGCCCTGGTCAGCGGCAATTACGGCACGGCCGAGGAAACCTACCAGCGCCTGATCGCCCAATATCCGTACGGCGCCTACGCCGAACAGGCGATGATGGAAACCGCCTACGCGCAGTACAAGGCCGGCAAGAACGACGACGCGGTTTCGACCATCGACCGTTTCCTGCGCACCTACCCCACGCACAGGCAGGTACCGTACATGTACTACCTGCGCGGCCTGTCCAACCAGGCGCGCAATACCGTATTCATGCAGCGCGTGTTCTCGCTGGACATGGCCGGCCGCGACCTGGCCGCACCCACGCAGGCCTACAACGACTTCGGCCTGGTGGCCGAACGGTACGGCAACAGCCGCTACGCCGCCGACGCCCGCCAGCGCATGGTGTTCCTGCGCAACCAATTCGCGCGCTACGAGCTCAATACCGCCGTCTACTACCTGCGCCGCGGCGCCTGGGTGGGCGCTGCCGACCGCGCCAAGTATCTGCTGGAAACCTACCCGCAGAGCGAATACCAGAACGACGCGGTCGCGGTGCTGGCCGAAACCTACACGCGCCTGGGCAATACCGCGCTCGCCGAGGACGCCAAGCGCGTGCTGGCGCAGAACGACCCCGCGCATCCGTGGTTGAAGGGTGGCTGGCCGAAGAACCCCTCGGTCTTCCAGCGCCTGAACCCGTTCTCCGGCGATCCGATCCGGGACACCCGCGATCGCGATTGACCGCAATGCGACGGAAACGGAAAAAGCCGGGCCTCGCCCGGCTTTTCGTTTGCTGCACGCCCATCGCCAGCAGCGCGATCAGCCGCGCCAGCCGCTGGTGATCGGGTAGCGGCGCTCGCGGCCGAACGCGCGACGCGAGACCTTGGGGCCCGGCGCGGCCTGGTGCCGCTTCCATTCGCTGGTCCGCACCAGCCGCACGACCTTGTCAACAGTCGCCGGGTCGAAGCCGGCGGCGACGATCTCGTCGCGCGACTGCTCCTGGTCGACGTAGCGCAGCAGGATGGCGTCCAGCACGTCGTAGGGCGGCAGCGAGTCCTGGTCCTTCTGGTCCTCGCGCAACTCCGCGCTCGGCGGGCGCTCGATCACCGCGTTCGGGATCACCTCGCCGCCACCGACCGTGTTGCGCCAGCGCGAGAGCGCGAACACCTCGGTCTTGTACAGGTCCTTGATCGGCGCGTAGCCGCCGCACATGTCGCCGTAGATCGTCGCGTAGCCGACCGCATACTCGCTCTTGTTGCCGGTGGTCAGCAGCAGCCCGCCGAACTTGTTGGAGAGCGCCATCAGCATCGCTCCGCGGATGCGCGACTGCAGGTTTTCCTCGGTCGTGTCGACCTCGCTGCCGGCGAACGCATCCGCCAGCGTGTCGAGGTAGGCCTGGAACGGTTTTTCGATGGGCAACGCGACCAGCTCCACGCCCAGTGCGTCGCACTGCTCCCGGGCCAAGTCGTTCGACAAGCCGGCCGTGTAGCGCGACGGCATCCGCACGGCGGCGACGTTGTCGGCGCCCAGCGCGTCCACCGCCAGCGCGAGCACCATCGACGAATCGATGCCGCCCGACAGCCCCAGCCAGACTTTCCTGAACCCGTTCTTGCCGCAGTAGTCGCGGATGCCGCGCACGATCGCACGCCAGGCCAGCGCGTCGCGCGATTCGTCGCCATCGTCGATCCAGCGCACCGGGGTGAAACGGCGCGATGCCGGGTCGTAATCCACCACCAGCCATTCGTCGGCGAAGGCGGCCGCTGCCGGCGAGGCGGCGCCATCGGCATCGCAGACCACCGAGGCGCCGTCGAACACCAGCGAGTCCTGCCCACCCACCAGATTGAGATAGGCGATGCCGACCCCCGCCTCGCGGCAGCGCTCCGCCAGCAAGGCATCGCGCTGCGCATGCTTGTCGCGCTCGAACGGCGAGGCGTTCGGCACCAGCACGATGTCCGCACCGGCCGCGACGGTCGAGGCGATCGGCTCCGCGAACCACAGGTCCTCGCAGATCAGCAGCCCGATCTTCGCGTCGCCGACCTCGAACACGCAGTCCTCGCGGTCGGGATCGACGTCGAAGTAGCGGCGCTCGTCGAACACCGCGTAGTTGGGCAGCTCGCGCTTGCGGTAAGTCGCCTCGATGCGCCCGTCGCGCAGCACGCTGGCGGCGTTGTAGACCACGCTGCCGGCCGCCTGCGGCCAGCCGACGACCGCGACGATGCCCTCGACTGTGGCGGCGAGCGAGCCGATCGCCGCTTCGCATTCGCGCAGGAACGAGGGACGATAGAGCAGGTCCTCCGGCGGATAGCCGGACAGCGACAGTTCCGGGAACAGCACGACATCGGCCGCGTACGCGTCGCGGGCCACCGCGATCCGCTCGGCGATGCGCGCCCGGTTCCCGGCGATGTCGCCTACAGGGAAGTCGAATTGGGCAAGGGCAATCCTGATCGCCATGCATCTCCAGCGTGGATCGGGTGCAGGCCAGTGTAATCGTTCATTCGCCCGGCCCGACAGTGGTCACACTTTCATCATCCGCCTGCCGGTTTCCACGTTCCCTTCCGGTTTGGCTGGCTATAGTGGGGCAACGCCACAGGTAACCTCATGATCCCGGGCATATCCGTCGAACCCTCCGCCTTCTCGAGCGTATTGCTCGTGGAAGACAACGACGCGATGCAGCAACGTCTCGCAAGCCTTGTTCGGGCATTGGCACCGGCCGATGCCGGCATCCGGATCGCCGGCGACCTGTCTCAGGCCCGGGCGCTGGCGGCGGAAGCCCCGTGCTCGCTGGCGCTGGTGGATGTCCAGCTCCCCGATGGCGACGGCATCGATCTGATCGCCTGGCTGAGTGAGCACACCCCGGATGCGGTCTGCGTGGTGGTTTCTTCCTGGGCGGACGACCAGACCATCGTCCGCGCGCTGTCCGCCGGCGCCCTGGGCTACCTGCTCAAGGATGCCGAGGACATCGAGATATCACTGTCGCTGCGCAGCATCGAGCGCGGCGGCGCACCGATCGACCCGGTCATCGCCCGCCGCATCCTGTCGCTGATGCCGCAGCCGGCGCACGGGATGGAAGCCGCGCCCGAACCGCCACCCGCACCGGAACAACCGGAAGCCGAGGCCCTGCTCACCCACCGCGAGACCGAGATCCTGCAATGCGTGGCGCGCGGGATGAGCAACCGCGAGATCGCCGATCTCAACGCCCTTTCGCGTTCCACCATCGAAACCCATACCCGGAACATCTACCGGAAGCTGGCCGTGCACTCCCGGACGGCCGCCATCTTCAAGGCGCAGTCCAGCGGCCTGATCCCGCCCCGTCCGATCGCGGATTCGTGACCGCGGCCATCGCATCTACCTGATTTCGTGGATGTTCGCCGTCCGTGCGGACGGATAACGTGGTCCATACGGCAAGCCCGGTCCACGAGGAGACGCACGATGAAACCCCGCCCGCAACCGCGAATCAGCCCGCTGGCACTTTCGCTGGCCCTGGCGATCCTCGCCGCCAACGCCCAGGCCGGCGAAGGCACCGTCACCCACGGCAGCGCCGAGATCAGCCGCGATGCCAACGGCAACACGACGATCCGGCAGAACAGCAGCCGCGCCATCATCAACTGGAACGATTTCTCCATCAATGCCGGCAAGTGGATGCAGTTCCTGCAGCCTGGCAAGGACAGCGCGGTGCTGAACCGCGTGCTCGGCGGCGATCCCAGCCGCATCTTCGGCGAGATCCGCGCCAACGGGCAGGTCTTCGTGATCAATCCGAACGGCGTGGTGATCGGCCCGACTGGCGTGATCCAGGCCGCCGCCTTCATGGCCTCCACGCTGGACGTGGACCCGAACGCCTTCATGGCCGGCAACCCGCTGCGTTTCTCCGGTGATTCACACTCGGCCATCCGCAATCTGGGCTTCATCCGCACCACCGCCGGCGACGTGATCCTGGTCGGCCGCAGCGTGGAGAACGCCGGCGGCATCGAGGCCGGGCAAGGGCGCGCCGCGCTGATCGCGGCCAACGCGGTGCGGCTGGATCCGCAGGGCGGCAACATCGTGGTCGAAGCAGGCCTGGACGGCGGCGGCACCGGCGTGGACAACAGCGGCACCATCCGTGCCGCGCAGGCGCAGTTGAGCGCGGCCGGCGGCAACGTGTATGCACTGGCCATCAATGCCGGCGGCACCATCGAGGCCACCGGCGTCGAGAACCGCGACGGGCGCATCCTGCTTACCTCCGGCGGCGGCGACATCCGCGTGGACGGCACGCTGAAGGCGCGCAATGCCGATGGCAGCGGCGGCACCATCCTGGTCGGCGGCGACAAGCAGGGCCGCAATCCCGAAATCCCCAACGCAGGCAACGTGACGGTGGGCGCCAATGCGCTGCTGGATGCCGATGCCGGCACGCAGGGCGACGGCGGCAAGGTGGTGGTGTGGTCGGACGGCCGGACCGATTTCGCCGGCCACATCAGCGCCCGCGGTGGCGCCGAGGGCGGCGACGGCGGTTTTGCCGAGGTCTCCGGCAAATACCTGGTGATGAACGGCCTGGCCGACCTGCGCGCGGCGCACGGTACTTTCGGCACCCTGTTGCTGGACCCGGACGACATCGTCATCGACACCGACCTCGCGGCCGGCGGCAACCACGTGACCGGCTCGACCAGTTACCTGTCCGCGGCCGACATCGCCACCCAACTGGGGCTGGGCAACCTCACCGTCAACACCGCCAGCGCGAACACGGCCGCTGGCAACATCACCTTGCAGGGTTCACAAACCTGGACCCTGGCGGACAGGACAGGCACCCTGGACCTGATCGCCAGCAACGATTTCATCCTCAACACCTCCCTCAGCATCACGAGCGACACGACCGGCAACCCGGGTGACCCGTCCGGGGCAGCCGGTGCGTCCATCAACAAGACCGTAGGCGGGCTCACCGTCTACGCCGGTCGCGACATCATTCTCAACGGCAGCTTCAGCGCGAACTACCGGGTCACCGGCGGGGCCGGTGGATCCAGCGCTGCTCTCACTTGGGTAGGCGGAAACGGCGGCAGCGTCTCTCTGACCCGTGGCGCGATCGACTTCACCGCCACACGCAACATCCTGCTGAACGGCAGCATCGGTTTCTACGTACGGTCAGACGGCGGCGTGGGCGGGCAGAGCACCGGCACGAATCCCACGCAAGTCGGCGGAAACGGCGGATGGGCCTCCCAGGTTGGCAGCTCAGCGAGCTTCACGGCCGGCGGCGACATCACGGTTGCGCCGAGCGCCTCTTTCACGGGCCAGGCTGAAGCCCATGGGGGCAGTGCCGGTGCAGCTTCGCCCAACGCAAGCGGGGGGGCCGGCGGGTTTGCGGTGGGCAACGGCATGGGCATCCAGTTTTCCGCCGGCGGCACCTTCACCCAAAGCCTTGGCAGCACCATGAGCACCAACGCAATCGGCAGGGGCGGGCACGGGAGTAGCTTTCCCGCCGGTGGCTTGGGGGGTGGCTCGGGGGGCGGCACGGCGACCGTCCTCGGCAGCCCAATCACCATCAATGCGAAAAACGCCATTCTGAACGGCGATATCTCCAAGGCCATGAGCCTGCAGGGCGGTGCTGCCGCCCCCGGCTCCAACGGCGGCAGCGTGAGCTCCAGCACGCTGGGCAACCTGCAGGTGAACACCTCCACCGGTGGTGGCGGCAACATCATCCTAGGCGGCAACATCAACGGCACCGCCTCCCTGACGAACGGCAGCAATTCCGGATCGAACACGGGCGGCGTGGCCTCGTCCTCGGGGAGCACCTTTGCCTTCAACGCCGACAACGACCTGATCGGCAACAGCGCAACGGTCAACACCCCTTACACCCTGTTCATGAGCGCCGGGCACAGCCTGCTGCTCAACGGCGGCAGCCTCAGCGCCGGCAACCTCGGCAGCCAGCCGCTGACCCTGGTGGCCGATACGGCCTATCCCAGCTCGCCGAACTACGGCACCGGCGAGATCCGCCTGACCGGCACCAGCCTGATCGCAGCGAACGGTGTCTCGATCTGGGGCGTCTCGCGCGCGCTGATCAACCTGGGCAGTTATACGCCCAGCAGTTGGGGTACCAGCCCGGAATGGCGCGGCTTCCCCGGTTTCCAGCCAGGCGTGCACTGCAAGCTGGGCTGTCTGGGCGGCACCCTCACCATCACCGCCGACGACAAGTCGATGACCTACGGTGACAGTGCGTTCCCCGCCTTCACCGCCAGCTACGCCGGCTTCGTCAACGGCGATACCGCCAGCGTGGTCAGCGGCCTGCAGTTCAACACCACCGCCACGCTGGGCAGCAACGTCGGCACCTACGTGATCACCCCGTTCGGTGCCACCGCACCGCTCTACTACACCTTGAGCTACGTCAACGGCACGCTGACCATCAATCCGGCGTCGTTGATCGTCAGGGTCAACGACGCCTCCAAGGTCTATGGCGCCGCCCTGCCCGCGTTCACCACCAGCGTGACCGGCCTGGTCAACGGCGACAGCGCCGCCAGCGTGGTCACCGCCAACCCGACCACCGGCGCGGCCATCGGCAGCAACGCCGGCGTGTACCAGATCGCGCCCAATGCAGTGCTGCTCTCCGGCAACTACGTGCTGAGCGAGATCAACGGCACGCTGACCATCAGCGCCGCGCCGTTGACGGTCACCGCAAACGATGCCAGTCGCGCCTATGGCGATGCCAACCCGGCCTTCACCACCAGCGCGACCGGCCTGGTCAACGGCGACAGCGCCGCCAGCGCCTACAAGGCCAACCCGACCACCAGTGCGACCGTCGGCAGCAACGTCGGCATCTACGACATCGCGCCGAACGCGGTGCTGCTCTCCGGCAACTACGTGCTGAGCCAGGTCAACGGCAAGCTGACCATCACCGCCGCCACCCTGCACGTCGCCGCCGACGACAAGAGCAAGGTCTACGGCGCGGCCCTGCCTGCGCTTACCGTGACCGTCACCGGCGGACCGGCCAGTGCGGTGAGCTTCGCGCCGACGGTCAACGCCACCGCCGGCAGCAATGTGGGCAGCTACACCATCACCCCGAACGCGACGCTCAACAACGGCAACTACGTGCTGACCCAGAGCAACGGCACGCTGACCGTCACCGCCGCGCCGCTGACCATCACCGCCGGCAACGCCAGCCGCACGTATGGCGATGCCAACCCGGCCTTCACCACCAGCGTGACCGGCCTGGTCAACGGCGACAGTGCCACCAGCGTCTTCACCGCCAACCCGACGACCAGCGCCACCCTCGGCAGCAACGCCGGCATCTACGCCATCGCACCCAATGCGGCGCTGCTGTCCGGCAACTACGTGCTGAGCCAGGTCAACGGCAAGCTCACGGTGAACCGCGCGGTCCTCACCGTGACCGCCGACGACGCCAGCCGCGTGTACGGCGATGGCAACCCGGCCTTCACCACGTCGGCCAGCGGCTTCAAGAACGGCGACAGCGCGGCCAGCATCTACAAGGCCAACCCGACCACCACGGCGAGCGTCGGCAGCAACGTCGGCGTCTACCAGCTTTCGCCCGGCGCGGTGCTGCTCTCCGGCAACTACGTGCTGAGCCAGGTCGACGGCAAGCTGACCATCACTCCGGCGCCGCTGCGTTTCAGCGTCAACGATGCCCGGCGCGTCTACGGTTCCGCCAACCCGGCCTTCACTTCCAGCCTGATCGGCCTGCGCAACGGCGATTCGCCGAACGACGTCCTCAGCGTGGCCTACCGGACCGACGCGACGCGCGACAGCAACGTGGGCAATTACAACCTCAACGGCACCGCCACGCTGGCGGGCAGCAAGTCGGGCAACTACGCTCTGCTCAACCCGACGTCGCAGGCGCTGTTCACCATCGATCCGGCCACGCTCACCGTCCGCATCGTTTCGGCCAGCACGGTGCGCGGCGACACGCCGGGCGCGGTCCAGCGCAGCAGCAGCGACTACAACGCCCAGCAGCCGGCGGGCACCATCCGCTACACCACCGATTACGCGAGCCAGTACGGCACCACCGACACGGTGAAGTGGACGGTCAGCGGCTTCGGCGGCAACGATTTCACGCTGACCGGCGCGCCCGGATTCGCCGGCGACGGCGTGACCTCGCCGCTGCAGGCCACCCCCGGCAGCGTGAAGACATCGTCCAACTACGTGCTCAAGTTCGACTTCGGCAATCCGGCGAACTGGCTGACCACCAGGAACCCGACCATCACCGTGAACATCGCCGACCTGTTCGCGCTGAGCCAGACCGTCGACTACATCAGCCCGGTGTTCCTGTTCAACGGCCTGCGCGGCACCTATGCCTCGCAGAACAACCTCGACCTGCGCGGCCTGTTCGGCGGCACGGCGTGGTCCTGGAGCGTCAACCCCTTCGCCCTCGACAAGATGTCGATCCTGGCCCATGGCCCCGCGTCCGGTTCGATCCCGGGCGACCCCTATGGTCCCTACGATTTCAGTTACGACCCCAATGGCGGACTCCTGCAACTGGTCGGAGTCTCGCCCGGCGTCACCCAGGGCCTCACCAAGCAGCAGCTGCTGATGACGATGGGCCCCGGCGTTCCCTTGCTCACGAAAGACGGCTCGCCGAAGGTCCCGATCAACATCCCGCCGTTCACGCCGATGATCTTCGGCTTGCCGGTGGTGTTCACCTCGCAGATCAACGATATCGTCAGCGCCTACCTGCGCGGGACCGGGCAACCCTCGACCCCGGGCGATGCCAACAACTGGCTGATGACCCGGGGCAACGACCCGGCCGCCTACGGCACGATCCTGCCTTACCTCATGAACTGGCTGCAGGACTACGAATCCAGGATGGCGGTCTCCAAAGACCTCGCCCACCTGAATGCACTCATTGCTTCCGACGCGTGGCGGAACCCGTTGTTTAGCTGGAGCTACAAGATCAGCTTTTTGGACCCGCTGGCCAAGCGTGTCGGCTTCAGTTTCATTGGAAGCATGGTTGACATCGCGGCTTACGCCACCCAGCTGCGCGATTTCATCCAGTCGAAATACCCATCGCCGACCGTCGCCGACCAGGGCCTGTACGACTACATCATGGCCAAGCTGCAGAACGATCGCATCACGGCCGCGGACAAGGCCATCACCGCATACAAGGACTGGAAGAGGGAAGCCGAGGAGCGGAAAAACAACAAGATGCCCACGTTGATGTCCCTGTTCGACCTGGGCGAAAGCCCGCCGGACGAGTTGATCATTGCCGCGCAAACGGGCGCCGGCGGTTTCAGCGGCGATCCCGTCGCGCTGCAGCAGGTATTGACCGCCGCAGGGACGACGATGGCCGGGTTCGCGGGGGGCGGGGCCCTGGCGGCCAACCTGACCAACATCAGCGTCGGCATCGCCACCAACCTGGCACGCGGCATCACCACGAGCACCACGGGCGCAGCCGCGGGCGCCTTCACCGGACCGGCGATCATCATCACCACCGCCCTCCAGGTCGCCGTGCAGGGCATCTTGAAGATCGCGCACGACGCCAACTTCGAGAAGAATCTCCGCAAGGCCGCGGATGAAACCCGCCAGTCCAGGTCTTTCACTTCGCTGATGCACGGAGAAGGCGGCAAGGGCGAGGCGATCGCCGGCGCCACGATGGCCAGCCTGGCGGGCCTGCTTTCCCAAGGCAGTTCGGGCGGTGCCTATGCCGCCGTCTCCAACCCGCCGATATCCGTGATCGTGGACCCCATGGTCCTCAACCCGACCCCCATTCAGGTGCGCCCGAACACGATCATCGTTGTTCCGAGCTCCGGCGGATCCCCCACGCCGATCCAACCACCTCCACCCGCGTCAAGCCGGCCGCAAATCTCCGAGCCGGCCACCGGGTTGAGGCTCCAGAGCCTGGAGAACAAGCGCACCGAAATTGGTCCTCCGACAATGATTCAGCTCAGAGGAGTGCCGGAAAGGAAAGCGCCACCGTCGACACTGGGCCCCATCGAGAAACAGTTGATGCCGACGGAACGCCCGCGCCCCTCCTACACCGATCCGAACTTGCGTGTCGTGCCCACTGAATCCGTGCCGGAGAAGCAACCACAGCAGCCCCAGAAGACGGCCCCGGCATCACCCCAAACTCAGACACCGGCGCCACTCCCCGGACACCGACTCCAAAGCCTGACAAACAAGCGGAAGTGATTCATGAACACCCATTTCCCGGCCTCGGTTTGCCACACTTCTTTCGCCCGAAAGCGCAGATTGACGGCCGCCTTGCTGCTGGCACTGTCGTGCACCGCCGCCGCGCAGGACCTTCGCACGCTACAGCCGCCGCCGGTGACGCCGCCGAAAGCCCCGGTCCCGGAAGCCGTGCAGGAAGCACAGGGGGTGCCGGTGCGCGGTTTCGTCCTGCTGGACGACCTCGCCGCCGTACGACCCTCGGTCGAGGCCTACGACGGGGTGAATGTGGAGCATGTCGATGATCCCCGGCAAGGGGGCTTGGCCCGGGCCGTACTGCTGCCCTACATCGGCCAACCCATCACCTCATCGTTGATCGAGTCGCTGCGATCCGACCTGTCCACGGCTTTCGTCACGATGGGCGACCGCTTCACCCGCATCGTGCTGCCGGCGCAGGAAGTGCGGGACGGCACGATCCAGATCGTGCTGCTGCGCGGGCGCGCGGGCAAGGTGGATGTGACCGGCACGCGCTTCACTTCACCCGAGGAACTGCTCGGGCAGATCCGCCTCGTTCCCGGCGAACCGATGGACAGCGCGCGGCTGGACGAGGACATCGCCTGGCTCAACCGCAACCCCTTCCGCAAGGCGCGGGCGGTGACGCGCGCCGGCGCGGAATCGGGCGAAGTGGACGTGACCGTGGCCGCCAACGAAGCCCGGCCGTGGCAGTTCAACCTCAACCTCAACAACAACGGCAACGCCAGCACCGGCGAGGAGCAGATGGGCGTGGGCGTCAGTTGGGGCGATGCCTTCGGCGCCGGGCACCAGCTGTCCTACCAGCACGTCGAATCGCTGGACTGGGGGCGGCTGCGCAGCAATTCGATGACCTGGCTGGTGCCGCTGCGCTCGCGTCGCTTCTTCAGCCTGGATGCCTCCACCGCACGCATCCACAGCGCCCTGCCCGCGCCACTGGATCAGGCCGGCAAGTCGTCGCAGGTCGGGCTGGGCTACGAGATCCCGTTGCGCACGGTGGGCGCGCTGACCGACGGCTTCAACCTGCGGCTGGAATACAAACGCAGCAACAGCAACCTGCAGTTCGCGCAGATCCCGGTCTTCGATGCCAACACCGCGATCCTGCAGGGTTCGATCGCCTATTCGGCAAATCGGCAGGACAGCCGTGGCTCGACCAGCTACGGCGTGGCGATCGTGTTCAGCCCCGGCGGCACCGTGGGATTCAACACCGATGCCGATTTCAGCGCGCAGCGTTTCGGCGCCAGGTCGCGCTACGCCTACGCGACGGCGGACATCACCCGCAACCAGCGCGTGGGCAGCGGCAGCTGGCTGGTGAGCCTGCACGCGCAGAAGGCCAGCGGCAACCTGCTGGGTAGCGAACAGTTGTCGCTGGGTGGCGCACAGTCCCTGCGCGGCTACGAGGAAGGCCACGTCTATGCCGACGAAGGCCTGGTGCTGCGCAACGAACTGCGGCCGCCGGCCTACAACGGGCACAACCAGCAGTTCCAGCCGCTGGTGTTCGTGGACTACGGACTCGGCATCGTGCGCAATCCGCTGCCCGGCGAACGCAAGACCTTCCACCTGGCAAGCGCCGGGCTGGGCATGCGCTACGCATTCGGCCGGCATTTCAGTCTGTCGCTGGACTACGGCATGCAGTTGCGCGATCCCGACCTCGGGCCGCGCAAGCGCACCAGCCGAGCCAGCATCAGCGCGTCACTGGTCTGGTGAAGACACGGGACGCAATTCGCCCGTCGCCAGCGGAAAACTGAACCACAGCGCGGTGCCGCCGGCGGTCGAATCCAACTGCAGCCGGCCGCCCAGCCGTTGCGCGCGCATGCGCATGCTCGACAGCCCGGCGCCGCTCCCGTCGGACGCTGTGCGCGTGCGCCTGGTTTCCCCTTCGACGATGCCGGCGCCATCGTCGATGACGGCAACCGACAGCGTGTCGTATTCGCGTACGACCGCGACCTCCACGTTGCGCGCGCGGCTGTGCTTGAAGGCATTGGTGATGGCCTCCTGCAGCAGGCGCAGCAGATCGAGCGTCCGCGCGCTGCCCAGTTCCACCTCGTCCAGCCCCTCGAAGCGCCAGCGGCTGTCGATCTCCGCGGCCTCCAGCAGGCGCGAAGAGCGATGGCGCAACGTCGCCAGCACGTCGCCCAATCCGGCGTTCTCGTGCATCGTGCTTTCGATGACCAGGCGCAGGTCGTCGCGCATGTCCTTGAGGACGCCGACCACTTCCGACTTGGGCATGGCGTCCTGGCCGCGCTCCAGCCTCGCGATCGCCCCGACCAGCGTGCCGCCGAAGCCGTCGTGCAGGTCGCGCGTCAGCTGCAGTCGCTCGCCGGCGCGGCCGTGCGCCAGTTCCAGCGCGTGCTTGCGCTGCAGCGTGTCCTCGAGTTGATCGGTGGCGATCTCGACTTCGCGCCTGAGCTCCGCGTTGAACCCTTCCACGCGCCGCATCGCCAGCATGAAACGGTAGGCCAGCGCGAACGCGATGCCGATCAGCGTGACCACCGAGGTCAGATCCAGGATGTAGCCGCTGGAGCGGATCCAGCCGAAGAACAGCGCCGCGTCGTGGAACGAGGCGGCTACCGGCACCAGCAGGCAGGCCGCGAGCACGCGATGGTCCATCCGCGTCGAGCGCCAGGCCCGCGCCAGGAACCAGAAGATGCTGGCGTACTGGATCGCCATCCCCAGCACGATCAGCGGCATCCGCTGCGGCCCTGCCGTGCCGGGCAACAGCAGCGCGTAGGCCAGCCCCGCGGCGCAAACCAGCCACAGCGCCCGCTCGATGCGCGGGAAGCGCACGTCGGCGAAGCGGATCAGGAACATGGCGTAGCAGCCTGCCGACACCAGATACGAGCCGGCGATGGCGGCCTGCCACGCGTCGGTGCTGGCGAACGGCCACGGGCTGGATGCGATGTAGCTGTAGCCGTGGATGGAACCGNCCAGCTCCATCAGCGCGTACCAGCCGTAGGTGGTGTCGTGCCGCCTGAGCATCCAGATCAACAGGAACACGATGCCGAGCACCGCGTTCATCGCGAAGTTGATCAGGCGCATCTCGTAGCGCTTGAACACGCCTTCCCGGTATTCGCGCGCGAGCGTCGCCGGATCGCCTACGCCCACCGTGCCGAAGCCTGGTTGGTAGGCCGCCAGCCCGGACACCCGCACCAGCAAGGTGTTCTCGCCCGGGCGCAGCAGGGGCGCGTCCACCAGGAAGTACTGCGGCTTGAACCAGTTGCGCGACAGCGGCTCCACCAGATTGCGGTCGCGTGCCAGCAGGCTGCCGTTGAGGTAGACCGCGTTCGCCAGACAGACGTAGTCCAGCAGCAGCGCCGTCGGGCGCACCTCATCACCCTGGTTCCAGCGCAGGCGGTACCAGACCACGCCATCGTGTGCCGGCCAGCGCGTCTGCCAGAAGTCCATCAGCCTCACCCGCTCCCACCCTTGCGCCGGAGGCGCAACGGACGACCAGTCCGCGCGCACGGCCTCGGCGTTGGTCAGCCGCAATACCTTGGTCGTGGCGGCCGGACCGGCTTGCGGCGATGCGCCGCCTGCCTGCGCAAGCGCGGATCGTGGCGCCAGGACGCAGAACAGCAGGCAGCAGGCCAGCCATGCCGCAAACCAGCATCGCGATGTCAGGCGGTCGTCCAGGAATGCCTCTCTCGAGTTTCGTGCTTGCCCGGCATCATCCTAACCATTCGACTTGACCGTTCGCATCGTGCGGAACGAAGAAAGCCGCCCGAAGGCGGCTTTCTCCATCAGGCGCGACAGGCCGCGGCTTACTTGGCGAGGCGCTTGGCGATGGCCGCGCCCAGGTCGCCCGGCGACTTTACCGTGGTCACGCCCGCCGCTTCCATCGCGGCGAACTTGCCCTCGGCCGTGCCCGAGCCACCCGAGGCGATCGCACCGGCATGGCCCATGCGCTTGCCCTTGGGTGCGCTGGCGCCGGCGATGAAGCCGACCACCGGCTTGGTGACGTGCTTGGCGATGTATTCGGCCGCTTCTTCCTCGGCGCTACCGCCGATCTCGCCGACCATGATGATGCCTTCGGTCTGCGGATCGTCCTGGAACAGCTTCAGCGCGTCGATGAAGTTGGTGCCGTTGATCGGGTCGCCGCCGATGCCGATGCAGGTAGACTGGCCGAGGCCCGCGTCGGTGGTCTGCTTGACCGCTTCATAGGTCAGCGTGCCCGAACGCGAGACGATGCCGACCTTGCCCGGCATGTGGATGTGACCCGGCATGATGCCGATCTTGCACTCGCCCGGGGTGATCACGCCGGGGCAGTTGGGGCCGACCAGCACGGTGCCCGGATAGCCCTTGAGGGTGTTCTTGACGCGCATCATGTCCAGCACCGGGATGCCCTCGGTGATGCAGACGATGACCTTGATGCCGGCATCGGCCGCTTCCAGGATGGCGTCGGCCGCGAACGGCGGCGGCACGTAGATGACCGAGGCATCGGCNCCGGTCGCCTTCACCGCCTGTTCCATGGTGTCGAACACCGGCAGGCCGAGNTGCTCGGTTCCGCCCTTGCCCGGNGTNACGCCGCCCACGACCTTCGTGCCGTAGTCGAGCATCTGCTGCGCGTGGAAGGTGCCCTGCGAGCCGGTGAAGCCCTGCACCAGCACCTTCGTGTCCTTGTTGATCAAAACTGCCATTTCTCGAATTCCTCGAAGGTGGNGATCAGGCGGCGTTCTTGACGGCTTCGACCGCCTTCTTCGCGCCATCGTTGATGTCNTCGGCCGGGATGATGGCGAGGCCNGAGTTCTTCAGCAGCTCCTTGCCGGCATCNACNTTNGTGCCTTCAAGACGCACGATCACCGGCACCTTGACGCCCACTTCCTTGACCGCGGCGATGATGCCCTCGGCGATCATGTCGCAGCGGACGATGCCGCCGAAGATGTTGACGAAGATCGCCTTCACTTTGTCGCTGGACAGGATCAGCTTGAACGCCTCGGTGACCTTCTGCCGGTTGGCACCGCCGCCGACGTCGAGGAAGTTGGCCGGCGAGCCGCCGTTGAGCGAGATCACGTCCATCGTCGCCATCGCCAGGCCCGCGCCGTTGACCATGCAGCCGATGTTGCCGTCCATGGTCACGTAGTTGAGGTCGTACTTGGAGGCGAGCACTTCGGTCTCGTCTTCCTGGCGCACGTCGCGCATCGCCACCAGGTCCGGATGGCGGAAGTTGGCGTTGTCGTCGGAATTGATCTTGCCGTCGAGCACGGCCAGGTCGCCGTTGTCGAGGATCGCCAGCGGGTTCAGCTCGACCAGCGCCAGGTCCTTGTCGTTGAACAGCTTGTACAGGCCCAGCATGATCTTGGACAGCTGGCCCACCTGCTTGGCGTTGAGGCCCAGCGCGAAGCCGAGGTCGCGCGTCTGGTAGGGCTGCAGGCCCTGCACGTAATTGACGTGCAGCGTCTTGATCGCCTCCGGCTTCTCGGCGGCGACCTGCTCGATGTCCATGCCGCCTTCGGCCGAGGCGATGAAGGTCACGGTCTGGGTGGCGCGATCGACCAGCACCGACAGGTACAGCTCCTTGTCGATGTTGGTGGCCTGGGTGACCAGCACGCTGTCCACCGGCAGCTCGACGCCCGCCGTCTGGTAGGTCGCCATCTTCGTGCCCAGCATATCCTTGGCGTACTGCTTCACTTCATCCAGCGTCTTGGCCAGCTTGACGCCGCCGGCCTTGCCGCGCCCACCGGCGTGGATCTGGGCCTTGACCACCCAGAAATCGCCGCCAATGTCTTTCGCCGCCGCGACGGCCTCGTCAGGGGAATGGGCCACCTTGCCCTTGGGGACGGCGATGCCGTAGTCGCCGAACAGCTGCTTGGCCTGGTACTCGTGGAAATTCATGGATCACCCGAATGTGGAGGAACGCCGCCCGCGACCCGCCTGGGCCGCAGCGCGCCGGATATTGTCGCCGATGCGGCCCGGCCGGGCAAAACGGCGTTCGGGCGGCCGCAGGGCCGGGTATCCGCGCGTGTTGCCGAACGGCAGGCAATGCCCGAACGGAGGTCAGGCTTCCATAGCGCAAGAAGCGCGCCGCCATCCTGATCGCGATCAGTTCCGATGCAAGTCAGGCACACACGGAAAGCGGCCGCCGACCGCGATTTGCGTGGCGCACGCGCGTCTTGCCGGAAATGTGCGGTACTCCTCATAAAAACCGCACGTGAACCTCCGTTTCACATGCAAAGCGTGATTGGCAACACTTCCACTTCCACTCCGGCTTGTGCATAGTGCGTTTGCATGTGCCGCCCAAGCACGGCTGCCCACGGACCGGAAAGGCCGGCCTCGGGGCACATGATCGACACACCGAAACCCATGGGGAACAACATGAAAAAGCAACAGGGCTTCACCCTCATCGAACTGATGATCGTGGTGGCTATCATCGCCATCCTGGCGGCCATCGCGCTGCCGGCCTATCGCGACTACACCATCCGTGCCGCCAACAACGCCTGCCTGGGCGAGGCCAAGGCCTACATGAATGCCTGGCTGGTGTCGGTGTCGGCGGGCGAGGCGACGCAGCCTAGCCACACGGCCGGTCGCTGCGCGGCCATCACAACCCCGCTCACTACGGCTACCGCCGATTTCAACGTCACTGCGGTTGCGCCCGGCCAAACCGACGCCGTGATCTGCAACCCCAGTACCGGTAACTGCAGGAAATCGACCGCGACCGGTATCAAGTAGTCCTCAGTATCGCCGTACTTGATAAGGAAAAAGGGGCTCCGGCCCCTTTTTCTTGGCGCCGTTTTCGCTTTACAGGGAAGTGAGGCGTTGGCATGCTGCAAACGCACGTGCAACCACGCACCGAGGGGAACGGCCATGTCGACGCACCGCCAGCAAGGTTTCACCCTGATCGAGCTGATGATCGTGGTGGCGATCATCGCCATCCTGGCCGCCATCGCACTGCCGGCCTACCGCGATTACATCATCCGCGCAGCCGAAAATGCCTGCCAGTACGAAGCCAAGGGCTACGCACAAAGGGTGCTGACCGACCTGCACAACAGCATCACGCCAGTCGCGCCGCCCACCGACGGTGCCTGCGACACGATCGATTCCGCAGCCGGCTGGACCTTCGATGACCTCGCCGACATCAAGGCCGTGCCGAAAAGCCCGGGCATCAAGTACACCATCTGCGCCATGCCCAACGGCATTCCCTGCACCCTGCACGATCCTTGATCCACGCATGAGCCTCGCCACGCAACCGAACCTGGTCGGCATCACCGGCATCACCCGCCGCTTGGCGATGGACGGCGTGCTGGAGGCGGACGCCGCGCGCGCCGCGCAGGAAGGCGCGGCCAAGGCGCGCAAGCCGATCGGCGCATGGCTGCTGGAACAGAAACTGGTCACCGCGGCGCAACTGACCGCCGCCAACGCAGTCGAATTCGGCCTGCCGGTCTTCGATGCGGCGGCGATGCCGCCGAACCCCGAGATCCTGCGCCTGGTCTCGGAGGAGCTGCTGCAGAAGCACCGGGTGCTGCCGCTGTTCCGCCGCGGCAATCGCCTGTTCGTGGCGACCTCGGACCCGGCCAACGTGCAGGGCATGGACGAAATCCAGTTCCAGTCCAGCCTGACGGTGGAGCCGGTGCTGGTGGCCATTGACGTCCTGCAGCGGACGCTGGAAACCTGGCAGGCCAGCGGCAACGCACTGGGCGACATGCTCGGCGACGGCGACGGCGAACTGGGCACCCTGGACGTGGTCGATGGCGAATCCGAAAGCAGCGACGCCGGCATCGACGCGAAAGGCGACGACGACGCGCCCATCGTCAAGTTCATCAACAAGATCCTGGTGGATGCGATCCGCCGCGGCGCTTCCGACATCCACTTCGAGCCCTACGAGGAGACGTATCGCATCCGTTTCCGCGTGGACGGCGTGTTGCGCACCATCACCCAGATCGCCAACAAGATGAACGCGCGCATCGCGGCGCGCCTGAAGGTGATGTCGCAGCTGGACATCGCCGAAAAGCGCGTGCCGCAGGACGGCCGCATCAAGCTCAACCTGTCCAAGACCAAGCAGATCGACTTCCGCGTCAGCACGCTGCCGACGCTGTTCGGCGAGAAGATCGTGCTGCGCATCCTGGACGGCGGCGCCGCCAAGCTCGGCATCGACAAGCTCGGCTACGAGCCGGACCAGCAGCAACTGTTCCTGGATGCCATCCACAAGCCCTACGGCATGGTGCTGGTGACCGGCCCGACCGGCTCGGGCAAGACCGTGTCGCTGTACACGGCGCTGGGCATCCTCAACGACGAGACGCGCAACATCTCCACGGTCGAGGACCCGGTGGAAATCCGCCTGCCCGGCGTCAACCAGGTGCAGCAGAACGCCAAGCGCGGCATGACCTTCGCCGCCGCGCTGCGCAGCTTCCTGCGCCAGGACCCGGACATCATCATGGTCGGCGAAATCCGCGACCTGGAAACCGCCGAGATCGCGGTCAAGGCGGCGCAGACCGGCCACATGGTGCTTTCCACCCTGCACACCAACGACGCGCCGCAGACCATCGCGCGACTGATGAACATGGGCATCGCCCCCTACAACATCACCAGCTCGGTCACGCTGGTAATCGCCCAGCGCCTGGCCCGCCGCCTGTGCCCGATCTGCAAGCGCGAGGCCCAGTTGCCCGAGCACGCGCTGCTGGCGGAAGGCTTCACGCAGGAGGAAATTGCACAAGGCATCAAGCTTTTCGAAGCGGTCGGTTGCGGGGAATGCACCGAGGGGTATAAAGGACGCACGGGCATCTACCAGGTCATGCCGATGACCGAGGAGATCCAGACCATCGTGCTGGAAGGCGGCAACGCACTGCAGATCGCCGACGCGGCGCAGCGCTCGCGGGTCCGCGATCTGCGCCAGTCCGCCCTGCTCAAGGCCAGGCACGGCGTCACCAGCTTGGCCGAAATCAACCGCGTCACCAAGGATTGAACATGTCGGTCACCCGCCCCGCCGCCAACGCCCCCCGCACGCGCGGCGTGCAGGCGGCCCCGTTGCCGGTCTTCGTCTGGAAGGGCAAGGATCGGCGGGGCATCGAGATGAAGGGCGAGCAGTCCGCCAAATCCGAGGCGCTGCTGCGCGCGGACCTGCGCCGACAGGGCATCACGCCGACCACGGTGAAGCCCAAGTCCAAGCCGCTGTTCGGCGGCAAGGGCCGCAAGATATCGGCCAAGGAGATCTCCGTCTTCAGCCGCCAGCTGGCGACGATGATGAAATCGGGCGTGCCGATCGTTCAGGCGCTCGAGATCATCGGCAGCGGGCAGAAGAACCCGAGGATGGCCGACATGGTCAACGATCTGCGCGCGGAGATCGCCGGCGGCTCCTCCATCTACGAGGCGCTGTCAAAGTTCCCGGTGCAGTTCGACGATCTGTTCCGCAACCTGGTCCGCGCCGGCGAGAGCGCCGGCGTGCTGGAGACCGTGCTCGAGACCATCGCCACCTACAAGGAGAACCTCGAGGCGCTGAAGGGCAAGATCAAGAAGGCGCTGTTCTACCCGGCCACGGTGATCGCGCTGGCGCTGGTGGTGAGTGGCGTGCTGCTGGTGTTCGTGGTGCCGCAATTCGAGGAGGTCTTCAAGAGCTTCGGCGCCGAGCTGCCCGCGTTCACCCAGATGATCGTGGAACTGAGCCGGTTCATGGTCGGCTGGTGGTGGCTGTTCCTGATGGCGATCGGCGGGGCGATCTTCGCCTTCATCTACTTCTACAAGCGCTCGCGGAAGATGCGGCAGATGCTCGACCGCCTCGTGCTGCGACTGCCGATCTTGGGCAAGATCATGAACGATTCGTCGGTGGCTCGCTTCGCGCGCACGTTGGCCGTCACCTTCGCGGCCGGCGTCCCGCTGGTGGAAGCGCTGGGCACGGTCGCGGGCGCGACCGGCAACAGCGTGTACGAGAAGGCCGTGCTGCGCATTCGCGACGATGTTGCGGTCGGCTACCAGGTCAACATGGCGATGAAACAGGTCAATCTCTTCCCGCACATGGTGGTGCAGATGACCGCCATCGGCGAGGAGGCCGGCGCGCTGGATGCGATGCTGTTCAAGGTCGCCGAGTTCTTCGAGCAGGAAGTGAACAATGCGGTCGACGCGCTCGCGAGCCTGATCGAGCCGCTGGTCATGGTGGTCATCGGCGTGCTCGTCGGCAGCATGGTGATCGGCATGTACCTGCCGATCTTCAAGCTGGCCTCGGTGGTCGGCGGCTGATGCATGGCTTTCCCCGACTGCACTGCCGCCCCACCCGCAAACCCGAAGACCCCACCGTGCCACCGCGCGTGACGGCGGTCGAACATCCGGGCGCAGGCTTTGCGCCGCATCATCCGACTGGATTGAATGGCATACCTCGATCAAAACCTTGAACTTGGCTACCCGGTGGCGGCCGCCGTAGGGCTGGTGGTCGGCAGTTTCCTCAACGTGGTCATCCTGCGGCTGCCGCCGCGCCTGGAATGGCGCTGGAAGCAGGAAGCGCGCGACGTGCTGGAGATTCCGGAGATCTACGATCCGCCACCGCCCGGCATCGCCGTCGAGCCGTCGCACTGCCCGGTCTGCAAGGCCCGCCTGCGCTGGTTCGAGAACATTCCGCTGCTGAGCTGGCTTGCCCTGCGCGGGCGCTGCCGGCATTGCGGCGCCCCGATCTCGATCCAGTACCCGCTGGTCGAACTGCTGACGATGCTGCTCACGCTGGCCTGCGTCTGGCGGTTCGGGTTTGGCTGGCATGGCTTCGGCGCGGCATTGTTCAGTTGGTTCCTCGTCGCCGCCTCGGGGATCGACCTGCGCACCCGGCTGCTGCCCGATTCGATCACCTTGTCGCTGCTCTGGCTGGGCCTGCTTGCCGCGCACGAAAGACTGTTCGTTTCGCCCAAGACGGCGCTGGCCGGTGCGATGGTCGGCTACGCCAGCCTGTGGAGCGTCAACTGGTTCTATCGGCAGTACCAGGTGGTGGTACGGCGCGAGGCGCGCCCGCAGGACGGCATTGCCCCCGGCGATTTCAAGCTGCTGGCGGCGATCGGCGCCTGGTGCGGCTTGCAGGGCATCCTGCCGACGATCCTGCTGTCCTCATTCGCGGGCGCGCTGATCGGGACGCTCTGGCTCAAACTGAGCCGGCAGGACAGGCAGACGCCGCTGCCGTTCGGGCCATATCTGGCGCTGGCGGGCTGGATCGTGTTCATGTGGGGCGAGACGCTGGTAGGTGCCTACCTGCGCGTGTCCGGGCTGGACGGCGGCTGACCCATGCCGGGCCTGCGCATCGGGCTGACAGGCGGCATCGCATCGGGCAAGAGCGCGGCCGATGCCGCCTTCTCGGCCTTGGGCGCGGAGGTCCTGGATGCCGACATCGTGGCCCGGGCGCTTGTCGCACCCGGCCAACCGGCGCTGGCCGCGATCGTGCGGCGCTTCGGTACCGGCATCCTGCAGGCCGGCGGCACGCTCGACAGACGCTTGCTGCGCGAACGCATCTTCGCCAACGAGGATGCCCGGCGCGCGCTCGAGGCGATCCTGCATCCACGCATCCGCGAACGGCTGGCGGAGGATGCCGCCAGCAGCACGGGCGACTACGTCATCGTATCGATCCCGCTGCTGGCCGAATCGGGCGGGCGCCAGGCCTATCCGTGGCTGGACCGAATCCTGGTGGTGGATGCCGATGAAACAACGCAGCGCGCACGCCTGCTCGCGCGCGACGGCATCGACGATGCGCTTGCCGGGCGGATGATCGCCGCCCAGGCCTCACGCGATGCGCGTCTGGCGATCGCCGACGACATTCTCGTCAACGAAGGCTCGCTGCAGGCGCTGCAGGCGCGCGTCGGCGATCTGGATGCCTTCTATCGACGGCTCGCCCGCGCCGTCGCCTGAGATCCTGACCCTTCAGCCCGGCCATAGGCTGCGGATGCCGGCGATGCCTTGCGCGCCATGCCGCCTCGCTTCGGCGACATCGTCGCCGGCCATGCCGCCGATGGCGTAGATCGGCAATGCGCAGCGCTCGCGCAGCGCCTCGAAGGCCGTCCATCCGATGCCGGCCTGGCCGGGATGGCTGGGCGTCTCGCGGATCGCGCCCACGAAGGCGTGGCGGCAGCCGATGGCCTCGGCGCGCACCAGATCATCCGCTGAATGGCAGGAGGCGGCGAGCGCGAGCCCGGGCGGCAGGCCGCGCAGGGCCTCGTCGTGCAGTTGCCGCGCCTGCAGGTGCAACCCGACCCCGAGCGCAGCCGCCAGGCTGGCGTTGCCGTTGATCCAGACATCGGCGTCTTGGCGCCGGCAATGCCCGACGGCGGCCTCGGCCAGGAGGCGCCAGCGCGTCGGTTCGCAATCGGGCGCGCGCAGCTGCACGCGGCGGATGCCGGCCCTCAGCGCCGAGTCCAGCGCGGCCAGCCAGGCCGCATCGTCTTCGCCCGGCGACGGCGTCACCAGTACGCGGTCGGGTTCGCGCAGGGCCGCGACGACCGGCCGATCGGCCGGTGGCATCGGGTATCCGGACAGTTTCTCCATCGGAACCCAGGCCAGCGCCTGTCCGTCGAGCCCGCGGGCCCGACCACGGTGGGTCGGCACCCGGCGCACGTCCAGCACGATCCGCTTGTGCGGCATCCGTTGCGGGACACGGATCAGCGGCGCCCCCACCTCGGCCTCGATGCCGAGCTCCTCGCCCAGCTCGCGGGCCAGCGCCGCGGCGGGCGCTTCGCCCGGCTCGACCTTGCCGCCCGGGAACTCCCACGATCCGGCCAGATCCCGCCCGACGGTGCGCCGCGCCAGCAGCACGCGGCCGCGGACGTCGGTGATGACGCCGGCCACGACGTGGACGGGAGGCGGGTCCGGTGCGGAAGACAAGGGCGACGATCGGCCGGGTGCTACAGCATCCCACGGCCGCGCCGAAACGCAAACGGCGCCGGATTCCGCCGACGCCGTTTATGGGGATCGATCGGCCGCCGGGTCAGTCCAGCTGGCCGTGGCAGTGCTTGTACTTCTTGCCGGAACCGCAGGGACACGGATCGTTGCGGCCGACCTTCGGCAACGCCGCCGGGCCATCGGCGAAATCGGTCGCGCCGAGGCGATCGGCGCCTTCCTCGTCGGCGCCGTAGCCGCCGGTACCGGCATGCTGGAACTGCATCCGGCCCTGCATCGCCTCGGCCATCCGGCGCTCCTCGGCCTCGATCGCGTCGATCTCCTCCTGGCTGCGGATGCGCACGCGCGCAAGCAGCGTGACCACCTCGCGCTTGACCTTCTCCAGCATCTCGCCAAACAACTCGAACGCTTCCTTCTTGTACTCCTGCTTCGGCTGCTTCTGCGCGTAGCCGCGCAGGTGGATGCCCTGCCTCAGATAATCCATCTGGGCGAGATGCTCCTTCCAGTTCTGGTCGAGCACGTTGAGCATCAGGTGCTTCTCGATCATGCGCATGGTCTCGCCGCCGACCTGCTCTTCCTTGTCGGAGAAGAGCCGGTCGACTGCGTTCTGCACTTCATCGGCCACCTGTTCGGCGTCCCATTCGCTGCGCGACTTGTGGATGTCGACGAGCGGGATCTCAACGCCGAATTCGCTGGCCAGTTCCGCCTGCAGGCCCGGCAGGTCCCATTGTTCGTCGATCGAATCCGGCGGGACGAAGCGGGCGACGGTCGCGGCGACCACGTCGTCGCGGATGCCGTCGATGTTGTCCTTGACGCTGTCGGCCTCGAGGAGCTCGTCGCGCTGCTCGTAGATCACCTTGCGCTGGTCGTTGTTGACGTCGTCGAAGTCGAGCAGGTTCTTGCGGATGTCGAAGTTGTGCGCTTCGACCTTGCGCTGGGCGTTGGCGATCTGCTTGGTGACCAGCGGGGACTCGATGATGTCGTCCTCCTTCAGGCCCATGCGCTCCATCATCCGCTGCACCCATTCGGCCGCGAAGATGCGCATCAGATTGTCTTCCAGCGACAGGTAGAAACGCGAGGATCCCGGGTCGCCCTGGCGCCCGGAACGGCCGCGCAGCTGGTTGTCGATGCGGCGGCTCTCGTGGCGCTCGGTGCCGATGATGTGCAGGCCGCCGGCCGCCTTGACCGCATCGTGGCGCTGCTGCCATTCCGATTTCAGTCGCGCGCGCGTCGCGGCATCGACCCCGGCGCCGGTCTCGGCCTCGAGCAGGGCGAGTTCGGATTCCAGCGAACCGCCGAGCACGATATCGGTGCCGCGCCCGGCCATGTTGGTGGCGATGGTGACCGACTTGGGACGGCCGGCCTGCGCCACGATGATCGCTTCGCGCTCGTGCTGCTTGGCGTTCAGCACCTCATGCGGGATGCCGGCCTCGTTGAGGAAGTCGCTCAACAGCTCGGAAACCTCGATCGAGGTGGTGCCCACCAGCGCCGGCTGGCCGCGTTCGTAGCAATCCTTGATTTCCTTGGCCACCGCACGGAACTTGCCGGCGCGGTTGAGGAACACGAGGTCGGCATGGTCCTTGCGGATCATCGGGCGGTGGGTCGGGATGACGACCACTTCCAGCCCGTAGATGCTCTGGAACTCGTAGGCTTCCGTATCCGCGGTGCCGGTCATGCCGGCCAGCTTGCCGTACATGCGGAACAAGTTCTGGAAGGTGATGCTGGCGAGCGTCTGGTTCTCGCGCTGGACCGGCACGCGCTCCTTCGCCTCGACCGCCTGGTGCAGGCCGTCGGACCAACGGCGGCCCGGCAGGGTTCGACCGGTGAATTCGTCGACGATCACGACTTCGCCGTCGCGCACGATGTAGTCGACGTCGCGCTGGTAGATGGCGTGCGCGCGCATCGCGGCGTTCAGGTGGTGCACCACGTGGATGTTGTGCGCGGCGTACAGCGCATCGTCGTCGTCCTTCAGCACGCCGGCGGAGCGCAGCAGCGTCTCGACGTGTTCCATGCCTGCCTCGGACAGGTGGACCTGCTTGCCCTTCTCGTCCACCCAGTAATCGCCGTCGCTGTTCTCGTCCTTCTGGCGGGAGAGCTTCGGCACGATGGCATCGACCATCGCGTACAGGTCCTGATTCTCGTCGGTCGGGCCGGAGATGATCAGCGGCGTGCGCGCCTCGTCGATCAGGATCGAGTCCACTTCGTCGACGATGGCGTAGTTCAGCCCGCGCTGGAAGCGGTCCTCCTTGGACAACGCCATGTTGTCGCGCAGGTAGTCGAAGCCGAACTCGTTGTTGGTGCCGTAGGTGATGTCGGCGGCATAGGCCTCATGCTTGTCCGAATGCGGCATGCCCGGGTAGACCACGCCGACGGACAGGCCCAGCCAGTTGTAGAGCTTGCCCATCTGCGCGGCATCGCGGCGGGCCAGGTAGTCGTTGACGGTGACCACGTGCACGCCCTTGCCCGACAGCGCGTTGAGATAGACCGGCAGCGTGGCGACCAGGGTCTTGCCCTCGCCGGTGCGCATTTCGGCGATCTTGCCCATGTGCAGCACCATGCCGCCGACCAGCTGCACGTCGTAGGGACGCATGCCCAGCACGCGGATCGAGGCCTCGCGGCAAACGGCGAAGGCTTCCGGCAGCAGCTTGTCGAGCGACTCGCCTTCGACGTGACGGCGCTTGAATTCGCCGGTCTTGGCCTGCAACTCGGCATCCCCCAGCGCCTTCATGTGTGGCTCGAGCGCATTGGCCTTGGCGACGATGCGATCAAGTTGACGGAGGAGGCGGTCGTTGCGACTGCCGAAAACGCGGGTGAGCAAGCTGTTGAGCATGGGCAGGCCGGGGCTGGGGGCCGCGCGCGGACGCGCAAGCGCTGGAAAATAGGAAGGGCGCTGCAGCGCCCCTCGGCAACACGATATTGTAGTGGAGGCGGTCTGGCCGCGTATCAAGGCCTCAACCGCGCGTTGTCCCGGGCTTGCCGCCGCGCATGAAGCGGGCAGGATCGACATAGGCGCCGTCGCGCCAGACTTCCAGGTGCACATGGACGCCGGTCGACCGGCCTGTAGAACCGGCTTTCGCGATCTCGCCGCCCGCCCGCACCAGGTCGCCGACCCGGCGCGTCAGCCGCGAATTGTGCGCGTAGCGGGTGACGTAACCGTTGCCGTGGTCGACCTCGATGGTATGCCCGTAACCGGCGCGATCGCCGGCGAAGGTGACCACGCCATCGGCCACCGCCAGGACCGGATCGCCCCGATTGGCGGCGTAGTCGATTCCCTTGTGGAACTGACCGCCGGCGCCGAACGGGTCGGCGCGCAAGCCGAAGCCCGAAGTCATGTAGCTGTCCGCGACCGGGGTTCCGGACGGCAGCGCCGCGCGGTCGCGGGCGCGGTTGAACAACAGGGCATCGAGCGCCGAGAGCCGGGTGCCGGCATCGCGCAGCGCATGGTCGAGCTGGCGGATGCCTCCATCCAATTCGGACGGCGCGATGTCGCGCACCGGGCCGCCACCGCCCTGCCCGACCGGCTTGCCGAAATCGAATTCGCCTTCCGGCAGGTCGGCATCCCGGGTCAGGCGCTGGCCAAGCGCGTTGAGCCGCGTGGTCTCGGCCTGCAATTCGGCCAGGCGCGCCGCCATCGCGTTGATTTCCCGCTGGGCGGCATCCGGCCCGATGGACGCGCGCTGCGCCGAGCCGCTCGGTGCGAGCTGCGCTGCGCCGACGCCGCCGGCCATGCCGACGACGAGCAGGCAAGCCGAAGCCAGCCATGGACGCCGGCGGATGATGCGTCGCATCGCGTCGACCGCATCGCGCGTATGCTGCGATAGCGACTGGAACCGTTGCTGCATGGCCAAATCCCGATCCTCTTCGTCTTCTCGTTCCCCCGCCGCGCAACCTTGCGCGCAGCCGGCGCTCGACGCCGTGCTGCGGGAACCCGCGGGCGACATCCTGCGCCGCGCGATGTGGCTGGAAGCGGTGGACCGGCAGTTGCGTTCCGCGCTTCCCATTTCCCTGGCCGGTCGCGTTCGCGTGGCGAATCTGGCGCAGGGGCGTTTGTCGTTGCGCGTGGACAGCGCGATCTGGCACAGCCGGGCAAGGCTGCAACAGGGCGACATCATCGAGGCCGCCCGTTCGGTCGGGCTCGATGTCGAGACGGTCCACATACGGGTCGCGGATTCCACCCCGCTCCCTTCCCCCGAGCCTGCCGCCCATCCGGCGAGCGAGGATTCGCGTGCCGCACTGGCAGAGGCGCTGGCCTTGCTCAAGAAGCCCTGACGGCCTTCACGCGACCTGCACATCGCCTTGGGTGCGCAGGATAGCGACCCAAGCCCTTGTATTTGTTAAACAAACGTTTCACAAAACGGAACACGCCGGTTATCCGGGCGGATGCGGCCTCAGGCCAGCGACGGCTCCAGCCCGGCAAACATCGGCGCAGCCTCGGCATCGTCTTGTGCAAACGTCACCTCTTCCCACGCCGCCGTGTCGGCGAGCAAGGCACGGACGAGCTGGTTGTTCAGCGCGTGGCCCGACTTGTGCCCCTCATAGGCGCCGATGACCGGATGGCCGGCCAGGTACAAGTCGCCGACGGCATCGAGGATCTTGTGGCGGACGAATTCGTCGGCGTAGCGCAGGCCGTCGTCGTTCAGCACCCGGAACTCGTCCAGCACGATGGCGTTGTCCATCGAGCCGCCCAGGCCGAGATTGCGCTCACGCATGTATTCGAGGTCGCGCATGAAGCCGAAGGTCCGCGCCCGGCTCACCTCGCGCACGTAGGTCGCGGTGGAGAACTCCAGCGACGCGCGGGAGCGCGATTCGGGAATGGCCGGATGGTTGAACTCGACGGTGAAATCCAGGCGGAAGCCGTTGTACGGGCGGAATCCCGCCGATTTGTCGCCATCGCGCACCTGAATGTCGCGCAGGATGCGGATGAAGCGCTTCGGCGCGTCCTGCTCGGCGATGCCCGCCGATTGCAGCAGGAACACGAACGGTCCGGCCGATCCATCCATGATCGGCACCTCGGGCGCGGACAGCTCGATCCAGGCGTTGTCGATACCGAGTCCCGCCATTGCCGAGAGCAGGTGCTCCACGGTCTGGACCTTGGCCGGACCGTAGGACAGACCGGTGCACAGCGTCGTTTCGCTGACGAGCTCGCCGCGCGCGGGGATTTCCGCCACCGGATCGAGGTCTACCCGGCGGAACACGATGCCGGTGTCAGTCGGGGCCGGCCTCAACGTCAGGAAGACCTTTTCCCCGCTGTGCAGGCCGACGCCGGTCGCACGGATCACGTTCTTGAGGGTGCGCTGGCGCAGCATCGGCTTATTAAGGGGGAGTCGACGTGAACAGGGCTATACGACGGCGCAGGGTACCACGGAGGTCGACCGGCGAGACTTCATGGTCCCTGCACGCCCGGGGGCAGAAAGGCGCCGAACGCGTGGTCCGGCGCAAGGGACGTGGACGCGAAAACACCAGGACGCGGCGGGAGCGATGCCCGCCGGTCCCGACCCCGGGCCGCGTCTTGAGCGCGGTCCGGAAGGATCAATCCGCCTGGCGGCGGAGGAACGCGGGGATGTCCAGGTAATCGGCGCCACCGAAATCCGCCGCCTTCGGGGCGGCCGGATCGCCGGCCGGCGCGCTGGAACCACGACGCAGCCCGGAGACCAGGCCCTGGGCCGGGTTGAACGCGGCTGCAGGCACGTCGTCGATCGGCAGTCCCGTGGTGCCGTCGCGCTTGGCCGCCTGCACGTTCGGCACGATCTCCATCTGCGGGCGCGGCTTGCGCACCGGCTCGTAGCCGAAGTCGCTGCGCACCGGTTGACGCATCGCGTTGCGGTTGAGCCCGGTGGCGACCACGGTCACCTTCACCTCGTCCTGCATGTCCGGGTCGAGCGCGGTGCCGATGACGACCGTCGCGTCCTCGGCGGCGAATTCGCCGACCACCCGACCGATTTCGTCGAACTCGGCCATCGTCAGGTCCGGACCGGCGGTGATGTTGACCAGGATGCCATTGGCACCGGCCAGGTTCACGTCGTCCAGCAACGGGTTCTGGATGGCGGCTTCGGCGGCAGCCTGGGCACGATCATCGCCGCGTGCAGCACCGGTGCCCATCATCGCCAGGCCCATCTCGTTCATCACGGTGCGCACGTCGGCGAAGTCGACGTTGATCAGGCCCGGGCGCACGATCAGGTCGGCGATGCCCTGCACCGCGCCCTGCAGCACGTCGTTGGCGGCGCGGAAGGCCTGGATCATCGTCGCATTGCGACCGAGTACGGTGATCAGCTTCTCGTTGGGGATGGTGATGAGCGAATCGACGTGCTGCGAGAGCTCTTCGATGCCCTTCATCGCCACCTGCATGCGGCGACGGCCTTCGAACGGGAACGGCTTGGTCACGACGGCGACGGTCAGGATGCCCATCTCCTTGGCCAGCTGCGCCACCACCGGCGCCGCGCCGGTGCCGGTACCGCCACCCATGCCGGCGGTGATGAACACCATGTCGGCGCCCTGCAGCGCATCCATGATGCGCTCACGGTCTTCCAGCGCAGCCTGGCGGCCGACTTCCGGATTCGCGCCCGCACCAAGGCCCTTGGTGACGTTGCTGCCGAGCTGCAGTTGCAGCTTGGCGCCGCAGTTCTTGATCGCCTGCGCGTCGGTGTTGGCAGTGATGAACTCGACACCATCCACCTGGCTGCTGAGCATGTGCGCAACCGCGTTGCCGCCGCCGCCGCCCACGCCAACCACCTTGATCACCGCGTTCGGCGCCATCTTTTCCATCAGTTCGAAAGTTGCCATGTCCATGTCCTCGTGGTTGTGCCGGAAAGCGCGTCGGGAAGGGAGAATCGGACTCCGCGTCCCGTCGCCGCACCGGCGGTTTCTAGTTGTGTTGTATGCCGCACCCGTCTGCCACCCGTCGCCTCATCGCCCGCTGCGCGCCCATCGCGCCTAGAACTGCCCGTCGTACCAATCCTTGAACTTCCTCAGCCATCCGCCGGCCCGCCCGCCGTTGGGCAGCATCGGGCGGCCGCGTGGCTGTTCCATCCGGCTGCCCATCATCAGCAGGCCGACGCCGGTGGCATGCACCGGGTTGCCGACCACCTCGGCCAGGCCGGCGACGTGCTGCGGGATGCCCACGCGCACCGGCATCTGCAGCATTTCCTCGGCCAGCTCGACCACGCCTTCCATCTTCGAACCGCCACCGGTCAGCACCATGCCGGCGCGCACCAGCTCCTCGAACCCGGAGCGGCGCAATTCTGCCTGCACCATCTCGAAGATTTCCTCGTAACGGCCCTGAACCGCCTGTGCCAATGCATGGCGCGGCAACCGGCGCGGCGGACGATCGCCGACCGACGGCACCTGGATGCTTTCCTCCGCCGTCGCCATCTGCGCCAACGCGCAGGCGTAGCGGACCTTGATCTGCTCGGCTTCCGGCGTCGGCGTGCGCAGCATGTGCGCGATGTCGTTGGTGACGTGGTCGCCGGCGATCGGCAGCGAGGCCGTGTGCGAAATCGCGCCCTGCACGAACACCGCGATGTCGGTGGTGCCGGCGCCGATGTCGACCAGCACCACGCCCAGTTCTCGCTCGTCGTCGGTCAGCACCGCCTCGCTCGAGGCCAGCGCCGAGAGGATCAGGTCGTCCACGCTCAGGCCGCAGCGCTGCACGCACTTGGTGATGTTCTGCGCCGCGGACTGCGCGCAGGTGACCAGGTGCGCATGCACTTCCAGGCGGATGCCGCTCATCCCGACCGGGTTGCGGATGCCCTCCTGCGAACTGTCGAGCACGTACTCGCGCGCGATCGCGTGCAGGATGCGCTGGTCGGACGGGATCGCGATGGCCTTCGCCGCCTCCAGGGCCCGATCCATGTCGCCGTGGGTGACCTCGCCGTCGCGCAGCGGCTCCATGCCCTGCGAGTTGCGGCATTGCACATGGTTGCCGGAAATCGAAGCGTAGACCGAGCGGATCTCGCAGCCGGCCATCAGCTCGGCTTCCTCGATCGCGCGCTGGATCGACTGCACGGTGGAGTCGATGTCCACCACCACGCCGCGGCGCAGGCCGCGCGAATCGTGGCTGCCGATGCCGATCACCTCCACGGGCATGCCCGGCGCGTACTCGCCGACCAGCGCCGTCACCTTGGAGGTGCCGATGTCCAGGCCCACGATCAGGGATTTGTCGCCTTTGCGGTTCATGCGGTCTTCCGTGGCAAAACGTTCGGGGATGTCGCCTCGCCCCACTTCAGGGCAAAGCCGTTGGCATAGCGCAGGTCGGCGCGCAGGAGTGCCGCCTCGCGCTGCGAGAGCAGGCCGGGCAGCATCTGTGCGAAGCGCCGGGTGCGCGCCTGCGCGTCCTGGCGGCCGATGACCACCTCGGTGCCGATATCGAGCCGCATCGACCAACTCCCACGCGCATCCAGCTCGAGCGCGCGCAAGCCGATGCCGGCCGCACCGAGGGCCTCGCGCGCCTCGTTGTAGAAGGCGACGACTTCAGGCACTCGCTCCGAGTCCCCGCCGAGGAGGGGCAGCCCGGGGAGCAACGCCGGGTCCATTGCGCTGCGGGGATAGAGGCGGCCAGTGGCCGACAGCACGCGATCCCGTCCCCAGAGCGCGAACGGGCGGTGCTCGCGGATGCGCACGACCAGCACATCCGGCCACTTCTTGCTGACCTCGGCCGATTCCACCCAGGGCAGCTTCACAAGCTCCGCCTGCGCATCGCGCAAGCGGACCGCGAAGAAGCCCTGGCGTGCATAGGGCGCCAGCACCTTCTGCAGTTGCGCATCGTCGACATGGCGCGTATCGCCGGACACCCTCAGCTTGGTCAGCGGAAAGCGTTCGGTGCCGATCCAGCCATTCACGACCGCGACCACCGGCAGGGCGATCAGCGCGATGGCGAGGGCGATGCCGGCGATGCGCAGGAAGGCGTTCACTTGGCCGCGCCCTCCATCGTCTGCTCCAGGATGCGCCAGCAAAGCTCGTCGAACTCGATGCCGACCACGCGCGCGGACTTGGGCACCAGCGAGTGGCTGGTCATGCCCGGCGCAGTGTTCACTTCGATCAGCTGGAAGCCGCGTTCGGCATCGCGCATCACGTCCACCCGGCCCCAGCCGCTGCAACCGGCCGACACGAAGCCGGCGTGCGCGAGTCGGCGGATCTCCGCCTCGTCATCGCCTTCCAGGCCAGGGCTGATGTACTGGGTGTCGTCGGCGATGTACTTGGCGTGGTAGTCGTACCACTCGCCCTTGGGCACGATGCGGATCGACGGCAGCGCGCGGTCGCCGATCACCGGCACCGAGAACTCATCGCCGCGCACCATCTGCTCCATCAGCATCTCGCCGCCGTATTCGCGGGCGACCTGTTCGGCCGCATCCAGCGCGGATTCGTCGAGAATGCGGGCGACGCCGACGCTGGAGCCTTCGCTGGAGGGCTTGAGGAACACGGGGAAGCCCAGCTCGAATGCCGCGGCGCGCACGTCGCCGCCCGGCGGGATGCGAATGAAGCGCGGCGTCGGCAGGCCTTCGGCGATCCACACCTGCTTGGTGCGGATCTTGTCCATCGACAGCGCGCTGCCCAGCACGCCCGAGCCGGTGTAGGGCACGCCGAGCTGGTCCAGCACGCCCTGCAGCACGCCGTCCTCGCCGCCGCCGTGGCTGCCATGAAGGATGTTGAAGACGCGATCGACCTTGCCGGCGCGGATTTCGTCCACCAGCGCGGGAATGCCATCGACCTCATGCGCATCGACTCCGCGCGACCGCAGCGCGGCCAGCACCGCGGCACCCGAGGTCAACGAAACCTCGCGCTCGGTGCTGGTGCCGCCCAGCAGCACGGCGACGCGACCGAAACGCACCGGGTCGGTGATCGTCATTGGCAGGAAGCGGGCATCAGTCATGGCTTGCTTCTTTGCGCGCGAAACCTTCCGCGGCAATCTGCTGCGCCGCCGCGCCGATGTCGCCCGCGCCCATCAGCAAGAGCAAATCGCCGTCGCGCAGGACATCGGGCAGGACCGCGTGCAATTCCGCAGGCGAAGCGACCAGTACCGGATCGATGCGGCCGCGGGTGCGAATGGCGCGCGCCAGCGACTTGCCATCGGCACCGGCGATCGGCGATTCGCCGGCCGGATAGACCTCGGTCAGCACCAACGCATCCACTTCGGACAACACGGCAGCGAAGTCGTCGAACTGATCGCGCGTGCGGCTGTAGCGATGCGGCTGGAACGCCACCACCAGCCGCCGCTCCGGCCAACCGCCGCGCGCGGCATCGAAAACCGCCGCCAGCTCCCTGGGATGATGGCCGTAGTCGTCGACGACGGTGACCTTTCCGCCATCCTCGAGCGCCAGTTCCGCCAATTGGTTGAAGCGACGACCGATCCCTTCGAACTTCTGCAGCGCACTGGCGATGGTGTTCGGCGCGATGCCGAGCTGCCAGCCGATCGCGGCCGCAGCCAGCGAATTGAGCACGTTGTGGCGGCCCGGCAGCGCCAGCACCACCGACGTGCAGGAACCATCGGGCAGGCACAGGTCGTAGTGCATCGCGGCGGCGACCTGGCGCACGTTCTCCGCACGCACCTCGGCATGCCCGGCAAAGCCGTAGGTCAGCACATGGCGCGGCGTCGCATCAGCCAGCGCGGCCACCTCCGCATCGTCGATGCACAGCACGGCCAGCCCGTAGAACGGCAGGCGATGCAGAAACTCGCCGAATGCGGCCCGCACCTTGGCGAAATCGTTGTCGTAGTTCTCGAGGTGATCGGCATCGATGTTGGTGATGACGGCGATCAGCGGGTTCAGGCGCAGGAAGCTGCCGTCGCTTTCGTCGGCCTCGGCCACCAACCACTGGCTGTCGCCCAGCTTCGCGTTGGCGCCGGCGGCGAGCAACTGGCCGCCGATGACGAACGTCGGATCCTTGCCGCCTTCCGAAAGCACGCTGGCGGTGAGCGATGTCGTGGTGGTCTTGCCATGCGTGCCGGCGATGGCGATGCCGCGGCGGAAGCGCATCAGCTCGGCCAGCATCTCGGCGCGCGGAACGATCGGGATGCGCTGCGCACGCGCCTCCATGAGCTCCGGGTTGTCGGCCTTGATCGCCGAGGACACCACCACGCAGTCGGCGCCCAGCACGTTGGACGCCGCATGCTCGCGGTCGATGCGCGCACCCAGCTTGGCGAGCCGGCGCGTCGCCGCATTGTCGGCGCGGTCGGAGCCGGACACTTCATAACCCAGCGTGCACAGCACCTCGGCGATGCCGCTCATGCCGACGCCGCCGATGCCGACGAAATGCACGCGGCGGAACGCACGCGCCAGATCGCCCGGGTCCTGCAGCCGGCGTTCGAATACGGTGTTCATTTCGCAATCTCCAGCACCGCATCGGCCACCCGGGCAGCGGCATCCGGCATGGCCAGGCGGCGCGCGGCCTGCCCCATGCCCAGCAGCCGCGCGGGATCGGCGGCGAAAACCAGCAGTTGCGCCTGCAGCAATTCGGTCAGCGCATCCGATTGCGGGATCATCACCGCTGCGTCGCGCACCACCAGGTATTCGGCGTTGCGCGTCTGGTGGTCGTCCACAGCCTGCGGGAACGGCACCAGGATGGAAGGCACGCCCGCGGCGCAGACCTCCGCGAGGGTCAGCGCGCCGGCGCGGCAGATCACCACGTCGGCCCATCGGTAGGCCTCGGCCATGTCGGCGATGAAGGCCACCGGCTCGACGGCCAGCCCGGCATCGGCATAGGCGCGACGCGCGTCATCGAGCATCCTCTCGCCGCACTGATGGCGCACCTGGAATGCGCCGGCCGGCAGCCTCGCCAAGGCCTTGGGCATCGCTTCGTTCAGCGCCCGCGCGCCTTGGCTGCCACCCAGCACGAGCAGCCTGAGTGGAATGCCCGGGGCGACATCGCGGGCCGGCAGCGCCGCGATCTCATCGCGCACCGGATTGCCGACCACGCGCTCGTTGTCGAAGGTGCCCGGGAAGCCCGTCATCACCACCCGCGCCAGCCGCGACAGCACGCGGTTGGTCAGGCCCGGCGCACGGTTCTGTTCATGCACCAGCAGCGGCACCCCCGCGAACTTCGCGGCCAGTCCGCCGGGGCCAGCCGCATAGCCGCCGAAGCTCACCACCGCGCGCGGCCTGCGCCGACGCAGCACTTTCGCCGCGTCGCGCACGGCGGCCGCGAGCGCGAACGGCAACTTCAACAGCTTGCCGACGCCCTTGCCGCGTACTCCGCTGACCGCGATGGTGTCGATCTCGATGCCGTCCTGCGGCACCAGCCGCGTCTCCATTCCGCCATCCGCGCCCAGCCATGCCACGGGCACGCCGCGCGCGCGCAGCGCGGCGGCCACGGCCAGGCCGGGGAAGATATGGCCGCCCGTGCCGCCTGCAAGGATCAGCACCGGGCTTTCCATCGCGGATGCGGTCGCTTTCATCGGCCGGATGCGCTCCCGAAGGAAGGTTCGATACGTTCGTCGCGGGGGCGCGGTTCGCGCTTGGGCAGTCGCGGCACGCGGCCCAGCAGGCGCGACAGCTGGCTGCCGACGCGCTTGCCGGTCGCAATCTCGCCCTGTCGCCCGGTTGCAGCCGGTTCCGCAACGGGCGCAACGGCCCCCATGTCGGCACCTTCCCTGCGCAGGGCCACCTGCCGGCGCGCGCGCTCGAGTTCGTACGACACCCGCAGCAGCAGACCGAGCGCGACGCAGGTGATGACCACGCTCGAGCCGCCCGACGACACCAGCGGCAGGGTCAGGCCCTTGGTCGGCAGCAGGCCGAGGTTCACCCCGATCGACACGAACGCCTGCAGCGCGATCCACAGGCCGATGCCGAACGCGAGGTAGCCGGAAAAATTGCGGCGCATCTCGACGCAACGCAGGCCCAGCCAGAACGCGCGGCCGACCAGCACCGCGTACATCGCGATGACGAAGCACACACCGACGAACCCGAGTTCCTCGGCGATCACCGCCATGATGAAGTCGGTATACGACTCCGGCAGGTAGGACAGCTTCTGCACCGAACCGCCCAGGCCCACGCCCCACAATTCTCCGCGCCCTACCGCCATCAGCGCATTGGTGAGCTGGTAGCCGCTGCCGAACGGATCCTTCCACGGATCGGTGTACGAGATCAGCCGCTGCACGCGGTAAGGCTCCATCAGGATGGTCAGGGCCAGCAGCGGCATCAGCGCCATCACCGGCAGGATCATCCGCGGCATGTGCACGCCGCCCAGCACCATCATCCCCGCGGTGATCGCCAGCACCAGCGCGGTCGCGCCGAAGTCCTTCTGCACGCCGAGCAGGATCGCCGAGAACACGATGGCGACGCCGAACGCCTTGAACATGGCCTTCCAGGTGCCCTTGACCTCGTCGCTGAAGCGCGCGAGATAGCTGGCCAACCAGACGATCAACAGCAGCTTGACCACCTCGGACGGCTGGAAGCCGATCGGCCCCAGGCTCACCCAGCGACGCGCGCCCTTCACCGTCTGCCCCAGCCCGGGCACCAGGACCAGCAGCAGCAGCAGGACCCCGACCAAGGGCAGCACCTTGCTGTACTGCTCCAGGCTGCGGATGTCGCAGCGCCACATCACGATGCCCGCGGCCAGCACGCCGGCCGTCACGTAAGCCAGGTGGCGGCTGAAGTAATACAGCGGCGGAAGGCCGCGACTTTCCGCCACCGCCAGCGAGCTGGAAGCGACCATGACCAGCCCGAAGCTCACCAGCGCGATCGCGCAAGCCAGCAGGATCGGATCGAAACGGCCACGGATCGCATCGAAGCGCGTGGCCTGGCGGCTGGCGGCGTTGTCGAAGCGTCCGTCCATCAGCGCACCTTCAACGTGGCGAGGCCGACCAGCACCAGCACCACCGAGATGATCCAGAAGCGCACGATCACGCGTGGCTCCGGCCAACCCTTGAGCTCGAAGTGGTGGTGGATCGGCGCCATCCGGAACACGCGCTTGCCGGTCAGCTTGAAGCTGGCGACCTGGATCATCACCGACAGCGTCTCGATCACGAACACGCCACCCATGATCACCAGCACCAGTTCCTGGCGCACGATCACCGCCAGCGTGCCAAGCACCGCGCCGAGCGCGAGCGCACCGATGTCGCCCATGAACACCATCGCCGGATAGGTGTTGAACCACAGAAAGCCAAGTCCCGCGCCTGCGATGGCGGTGCAGATGATGAGCAGTTCGCCCGCGCCAGGCACGGCGGGAATCTGCAGGTATTTGGAAAATTCCGCATGGCCGGATGCATAGGCGAACACGCCCAGCGCGCAGGCCACCATCACCGTCGGCATGATCGCGAGCCCGTCGAGGCCGTCGGTCAGGTTGACCGCATTGGAAAAACCGACGATCCAGAAGTAGGCGATGGCGACGAAGCCGATCCCGGCCAGCGGCAGCGCGATCGACTTGAACAACGGCAGGTAGAACGTGGTCGCCGCCGGCACGTCGGCGTAGACATAGAGATAGACGCCCGCGGCCAGGCCCAGCAGCGACTGCAATGCGTATTTGGTGCGCGAGCGCATGCCGTTCGGGTCGCGCCGGACGATCTTGATCCAGTCGTCCCACCAGCCGATCGCGCCGAAGCCGATCATCACCGCCAGCACCACCCACACATACTTGTTGCGCAGGTCGCCCCACAGCAGCACGGCCGCGAGAATGGTGATCAGGATCAGCGCACCGCCCATCGTCGGCGTGCCGGCCTTGGAGAAATGCGATTGCGGGCCGTCGGTGCGGATCGGCTGGCCGCCGCTTTTCAGCGACGCCAGGTAACGGATCACGCCCGGCCCCCACCACAGCGACAGCGCGAGCGCGGTCAGCGCCGACAGGATCGCGCGGAAGGTCAGGTACTGGAACAGGCCGAAATGGCCCTGCAGTTGCTCCAGCCAGCGGGTGAGTTCAAGCAGCATCGGCGTCCTCCCCTTGCAGCAGCGCGGCGACCACGCGATCCATCGCGCTCCCGCGCGAACCCTTCACCAGCACGCGCACCCCTTCGCGCATGTCCTGCTTCAATGCATCGGCCAGCGCTTCATGGCTGTCGAAACGCGCCGCGCCCTCGCCGAAGGCTTCCGCCGCATGCGCCGACAGCGCGCCCAACACGTACAGCCGTGCGATCCCCGCGGCCTTCGCACGGCGCCCGACCTCGGCATGCAGCTCGACCTCGTCCAGGCCCAGTTCGCGCATGTCGCCCAACACCAGCCACGCCTCGCCGCCGCCGACCGACAGCGCGTCGATGGCGGCATGGGCCGATCCCGGGTTGGCGTTGTAGCTGTCGTCGATCAGCTCGGCGCCGTTGCGCAGCCTGCGCGCGACGCCGCGGCCGGCCACCGGCGTCGCCGCTTGCAGGCCATCGCGGATGGTGTCGATGTCGATGCCCGCCGCCAGCGCCATCGAGGCGGCCGCCAGTGCGTTGGCGATGTTGTGGCGGCCCGGCAGCGCCAGCTCGACGTCCACATCGCCGGCCGGGCTCAGCAGCAGGAACCGCGAACCTCCGCGCTGTAGCACGATCTCGCGCGCGGCGACGTCGGCCGTCGCCTCGATGCCGAAGCGCAGGATGCGGCGGCCGTGCGCGCGCCCGGCGAAGTACGGCGCGAATGCGTCATCGGCATTGATCACCGCGACGCCATCGGCGGGCAACGCGTCGTAGATCGCCGCCTTGGTGTCGGCCACGCCCAGCAGGCTGCCCATGCGCTCCAGGTGCGCCGGGGCGATGTTGTTCACCAGCGCGACGTCCGGCCGCACGATTCCGGTCAGGTAGCCGATGTCGCCGGGCTTGCCGGCGCCCATCTCGTACACGGCGAAGCGGGCATCGTCCGGCGCGGCGATGACCGCCAGCGGCAGGCCGATCTCGTTGTTGAAGTTGCCCGGATTGGCGTATGCGCCGCCCGCGCTGTCCAGGATCGACAACAGCAGCGTCTTCACGCTGGTTTTCCCGTTGCTCCCCGTCACCGCGAACACCCGGGTCGCGCGCCGCCCTTGCAGGCCGCGCGCCAGCGCGCCCAGCGCCCGCTCGGTGTCGGCGACGACGATCTGCGGCACATCCGCATCGGCTACACGCGACACCAGCGCCGCTGCCGCGCCCTGCGCCGCCGCATCGGCCACGTGCGCGTGGCCATCGAATTGGTCGCCCTTCAGCGCGACGAACAGCAGCGCTCGGCCGTCGGGATCCGGCAGCTTCCGGGTATCGGTGGACACGCCCTGCACCCGCAGCGCCTCGTCGCCGCGCGCCACGCGGCCGCCGGCGAGACGTGCCACTTCGGCAAGCGTGATCGCGTTCATGCGCGCGTCTCCAGCAGTGCACAAGCGACCGCCATATCGTCGAAATCGTGCTTCACGCCAGCGACTTCCTGATAGGTCTCATGGCCCTTGCCGGCCACCAGCACGATGTCGTCCGCGCCGGCTTCGCCGATGGCGCGGGCGATGGCGGCGTGGCGATCACGCAACACGATGGCGGCATCGGGATGCCCGAAGCCCGCCACGATGTCGGCGACGATGCCGTCGCCATCCTCGCCACGCGGGTTGTCGTCGGTAACGATCACGTGCTCGCTCAGGCGCTCGGCGATCGCCGCCATCTGCGGGCGCTTGCCGCGATCGCGCTCGCCGCCGCAGCCGAACACGCAAGTCAGCTCGCCCTTGAGGTGCGCGCGCAGAGATTGCAGCGCCTGCTCCAGCGGATCGGGCTTGTGCGAATAATCGATGACGACCAGCGGCAGCACGCCGTCGCCGCCCAGGCGATTCATCCGCCCGGCCACCGGCTGCAGCGTTTCCAGCACCGCGACGATCTCGCCGAAGCCGCGCCCTTCGGCCAGCAGCACGCCGGCGACGGTCAGCAGGTTGTCGATGTTGAAGCGTCCCAGCAGCGGCGACTGCACGCGCTGCCTGCGGCCGCCGATGCGCAGCTCGAAGCCGATCCCGCGCGCGTCCAGCAGGACGTCGCTGGCCGCGACGTCCGCCGCCGCGTCGCCCGATGCGGAGATGCCAATGCCGCGCACCGTTGCCGGGAGCGATCCCAGCAGGCGCTGGCCGAATGCATCGTCGCGATTGATCACCGCGGCATGCAGGCCCGGGCGCGCGAACAACTTCGCCTTGGCCGCGCCATAGGTCTCCATGTCGCCGTGATAATCGAGATGGTCGCGGGTGAGGTTGGTGAACACCGCGATGTCGTAATGCACGCCGTCCACGCGCCCCTGGTCAAGCGCGTGCGAGCTGACCTCCATCGCCACGGCTTTCGCGCCCGCATCGCGCAATCCGGCCAGCAAGGCATGCATCGGCAGCACCAGCGGCGTGGTGAAGCCGGTGGCGATTTCCCGGCCGTACAGGCCCGCGCCCAGCGTGCCGATGGTGCCGGTCGGGATGCCGGTCTTCTCGAACGCCTGCGCGATCAACTGCACCGTCGAGGTCTTGCCGCTGGTGCCGGTCACGCCGATCATCGTCATCGCATCGGAGGGCGCGCCGTGGAACTCATCCGCCATCGCACCCAGCCGGGCACGCAGCCCGGGCACGGCGATGGCGTCGGCCGGCGCAGGCAAGTCATCCGGTGCCGGCGGCTCGAACAGGATCGCGGCGGCACCGCGCTCACGCGCCTGCCCGACGAAACCCAGGCCGTGCGCGCCGAAGCCGGCGATGGCGACGAAGGCATCGCCCGGGCGCACGGCGCGGCTGTCCATCACCAGACCGGACACCTCAAGGTCGGCCGGGATACCCGGCACATCCGGCAACAACCGTGCGAGCGGGAAACGACGATTCACCGGCCCGCCTCCAGCGGCTCCGGCAGCGGCGCCGGCAAGGCCGGCTGGTGCCCTTGCGAGGCCGGGGCCGGGGTCGCGACGGCCGCCACGACCGGCTTGCCGATCTGGCCCTTGGCCTGCGCGGCAATCCAGCTTTCGATGTCGTCCGGCGGCACGTCCTGCAGGCGCAGCACGCCCTCCATCACGTTGCGGAACACCGGCGCCGACACC
>Ga0056906_1000180_pt1 | contig 66718 bp, 70 predicted proteins | sample EBPBio122009_DNA_FD_55045 | JGI IMG/M metagenome (GOLD analysis project Ga0056906, IMG submission 55045) | Wastewater treatment Type I Accumulibacter community from EBPR Bioreactor in Madison, WI, USA - Reactor 1_2/2/2009_ DNA | ecosystem: Engineered > Bioreactor > EBPR > Anaerobic-Aerobic >...
CTTCCTGGGCCTGGCCGGCATGCCGCGCCGCATCCCGGACTACAACGTGGTGTTCGCGGACTGGAACTTCGTCAGCTCGATCGGCGCCTTCGGCATGTTCGTCACGCCGTTCCTGATGGCCTTCATCCTGCTGCGCTCGCTCAAGACCGGCGAGAAGGCGCAGCCCCGCGCCTGGGAAGGCGCGCGCGGGCTGGAATGGACCTTGCCGTCGCCGGCACCGCACCACACGTTCTCCACGCCGCCGGTGATCAGGCCGGGCGATCTGGCGCACGACGACGTCAGCCATTGACCGCATGATGACGATGAGCGACCGCGATCCCGCCACCGACCCGTCGATCGAAGCGCGGCGCAAGGCCGCGCGGCGCACCGCGCTGATCGTCGCGGGCATCGCGGTCCTGATCTATGTCGCCTTCATCCTGTCCGGGGTGCTGAACTCGTGACTGCAGCGCCCTCCAAGCGCAACGACCGTGGCCTGGGCAAGATGCTTCTGGTCGCGCTGGCTGCGTTTGCCTTCAGCTTCGCCCTGGTGCCGTTGTACCGGATCGCCTGCGAGAAGGTGTTCGGCATCCGCCTCGCCCAAGGCGCTTCCGACGCGCAAGCGGCGGTGGCCGTTCCGGGCAAGGAGCGCTGGGTCACGGTGATGTTCGACGGCGGGGTCAATTCCGGGCTGCCGTGGGAGTTCCATCCGCACCAGCTCACGATGCAGGTCCAGCCGGGCAAGCAGTACGAGACGACGTATTACGCGAAGAACACCAGCGGGCGCACGCTCGTCGGCAGCGCAGTGCCCTCGGTAGCGCCGGCGCGCGGCTCCAAGTACTTCAACAAGACCGAATGCTTCTGCTTCACCGCGCAGAAGCTGGCGGCGGGCGAATCGCGCGACATGCCCGTGCGCTTCATCGTCGACCCGGCGCTGCCGGCCGACGTGAAGACGCTTACCCTGTCCTATGCCTTCTTCCGCAATGACACCCTGACGGCCGAGGCCAACGCCGCCGCGCCTTGACCTGACCGAACGACGCAAGAGAGAACGACCATGGCACAAGCCCACGCTAGCGAACATCCCAACCCGGACGCCTACTACGTCCCCGTCCAGAGCCGCTGGCCGATCTGGGCTTCGGTCGCGCTGTTCATCACCATGCTGGGCCTGGGCAGCTGGCTGAACGAAACGAGCTGGGGCAAGACGGTGTTCCTGCTCGGCGTGGCCTTCCTCGCCGCGATCATCTTCAAGTGGTTCGCCGACGTCATCACCGAATCGGTGCGTGGCTATTACAACAGGCAGGTGGACGGCTCGTTCCGCATGGGGATGGTGTGGTTCATCTTCTCGGAGGTGATGTTCTTCGCCGCCTTCTTCGGTGCGCTCTTCTACACCCGCCAATTCGCCCTGCCGTGGCTGAACGGCCAGGGTGACGGCGCGATGACCAACGCGCTGCTGTGGCCCGGCTACGCGGCCGGCTGGCCAAGCAACGGCCCGGCCACCATCGGCGGTTACTTCCAGACCGTCGGCGCCTGGGGCCTGCCGCTGCTCAACACGCTGATCCTGCTGACCTCCGGCGTGACCATCACCATCGCCCACCATGCCCTGAAGGCCAACAAGCGCGGCGTGCTGCTGCTGTTCCTGGGCCTGACCGTCCTGCTCGGCTGCACCTTCCTGTTCTTCCAGGGCGAGGAATACATCCACGCCTGGAAAGGCCTGAACCTGACGCTGGGCTCAGGCATCTACGGATCCACCTTCTACATGCTGACCGGCTTCCACGGACTGCACGTGACGTTGGGCACGCTGATGCTGATCGTCATCTGGCTGCGCTGCCTGAAAGGCCATTTCACCCCGCAGGACCACTTCGGCTTCGAGGCGGTGGCGTGGTACTGGCACTTCGTCGACGTGGTCTGGCTGGCCCTGTTCCTGTTCGTCTACGTGCTCTGACCGCGGCCTGAACCCGGTCCGACATGCAAGAGGCCGGCATTGCCGGCCTCTTTCGTCTTTGCCTGATCGCCCCACTCAAACCGGATTACGACCCACGCCATGCGGCACGATCCAGCCCATCTTGATCGCCAGCACCAACAGCAGGATCAGGATCACCGACAGCACGATGCGCTTGGTCAGCGCGTTGACGGTCCGCTTGGACTCGCCCTTGTCGGACATCATGTAATAGAGGCCGGCGCCCAGGTTCCAGACGATGGCGATCAGGAAGGCGACGATGAGGAGCGTCTTGAGTGCGGGACTGATCATGCCGGGCACTTTACCCCGGTTCCGAGCCGGATGAACGGGGTCCCGCGATGAATCGTCGCGATGCCACGCCGCTGATCGGTTGGGTCGTCGCTATCGTGCTGGTCGTGGCGGGTTGCCTGCTGGGCAGCTGGCAGCTGCGACGCATGCACGAGAAGGAATCGATGCTGGCCTCGGTCGCGACCGTGCTCCGCGAGCGCGTGGCGCGGCCGCTGGCCGTTGCGAACGATTCCGCACGGGCGCCAGCCTACGATTGGGCCGAGGGCGAGGGACGCTTCCTGTCGCAACCGGCCTGGCTGCTGGACAACCAGCAGCGCGATGGGCGTCCGGGTGTCCGTGTGTTCCGGCTGTTCCAGCCCGATGGCGATGCCGCCCCGCTGCTGGTGGAAATGGGCTGGCTGCCGGTCGGTGCGTCCCGGGAAATGCCGCGAACGGGCGCACCGCCGCCCGGGCGGCGTGCATTGCGTGGGTTGCTGATGCCGCCGCCCTCGCGCGGCCTCCTCGCCGGCGCGGAAAACCGCACCGACGATGGGCAATATTTGGTGATCGCCCTCGACCCGGCGACAATAGCCGCCCGGACCGGTTTGTCCGGCATCGCACCCCGGGTGCTGCGCCTGGATCCGCGCCTGCCGACCGGTTACGCACGGGATTTGGACGTCCTGCCGAACACGCTGCCACCTGAGCGGCATCTCGGCTATGCCGTGCAGTGGTTCGCGCTGGCGGCCGCGGTGCTGGTCGTCGCCATCCTCCTCACCTTGCGCCATCGCCGACAGCCATGAACAACGACATGCCCGCCCAGACCGATGCCCGCAAGCGCAACCGCAATGCGTTGCTGCTGATCGCGGTGATGATCTTCGGCAGCTTCCTCGTCGCGGGCGCGCTGCGCTTCTCCGGCTGGCGGCCGGAGGGCATGAAGAACAAGGGCGAGCTGCTGCAGCCGCCGGGAGATCTTCGGCAAATGCATCCACAACTTGCGGATGGCGGCGAATACGAATGGAATCCGGCCGGGCGGCATTGGCGCATCCTGGTGGCGCCGCCGGGCGAATGCGCCGCGCGCTGCGATCGGTTGGCAGAAGACCTGGACAAGGTCTGGCAGATCGCCGGCCGCGATGCCGACCGGCTCGAGATCTTCTGGCTGGGGCAGGTGCCGGCTTCGGCACCACCGGCCAGCCGGCAGCGCGCCCTGCGCGATGCCCCCGGCCTGCGCGACGCCTTGCCGCGCCCCCGTGGGGATGGCCCGGTGACGTACGTGGTCGATCCGAATGGTTTCGCCATCTTGCGGTATCCGCCGGGGCACGATCCTGGCGATTTGCGCAGCGACCTTTCCAAACTGCTGAAACTGCGATGACTCTCTTCAACGGTCCCGGGCTGTCCCGGCATTTCCATCGCATCGCCTGGGCGGCAGTGGCGCTCGTCTTGTGCGTGATCGTGTTCGGCGCGTTCGTACGCCTGTCGCATGCGGGGCTTTCCTGCCCGGATTGGCCGACCTGCTACGGCCGGGCGACGTGGCCGAAGGCCGTGGGCGACGTGGCCGACCATGCCGCCAGCAGCATCCGCGCGTTCGACGGCAACCGTGCCTGGCGCGAGCAGGTGCATCGCCACCTCGCCGCGACGCTGGGCGTGCTGGTGCTGGTGCTCGCGCTGCTGGCCGCGCGCAGGCGCCCGCGCGGGGTCGCGCAGGTGCTGGGTGCTGCGCTGCTGGTCGGCATCGCCATCCCGATGTACATGCACGGCGAACATGCACTGGCGAGCGTGCTGGCCATCGCCGGTGAGGCGGTCCTGCTGGGCGCCGCCTGGCGATGGTCGAACAGCGATCTCTCGCGGGTGGCCGTGCTGACGCTGGCGACCATCATCTTCCAGGCGTTGCTGGGGATGTGGACGGTGACGTGGTTGCTGAAGCCGATCGTGGTGATGGGGCATTTGCTGGGAGGGATGACCACGCTGGGCTTGCTGGCATGGATGGCGTGGCGCGCCACCGACCTGCCGTTGCGGGTAGTGGATGCCGACACGCTGCGCGCCTGGTTGCGCGGGGGCTTGATCGTGCTGGCGGTGCAGATCGCGCTCGGTGGCTGGACCAGCGCGAATTACGCCGCGCTTGCCTGCGGCATCGAGTTCCCGAAATGCCTGGGGCAATGGTGGCCGCCGCACGATTTCCGCGAAGCGCTGGTCCTCTGGCGCGGCATCGGGGTGGATTACGAGGGCGGCGTGCTGGATGCTCCAGCGCGCGCCGCGATCCAGATGATGCATCGCATCTTCGCCATCGCGGTCCTGGCCTACATGGCCGTGTTGGTGGTCAAGCTGTTGCGCGTGCCGGGGATGCGTGGCTGGGGCATGCTGCTGGGCCTGCTGACCCTGACGCAGCTGTCGCTGGGCATCGCCAACGTGCTGCTGGGCCTGCCGCTCAAGGTCGCGGTGATGCACAACGGCGGCGCTGCGCTGCTGCTGCTGGTGCTGGTGACCTTGCTCGCGCGGCTGGCGCCGCTGGCGCGGGACGACTGACGCATGCACCTGCGCGATTACTGGGCGTTGACCAAGCCACGCGTGGTGGCGCTGATCGTGTTCACCGCGCTGGTGGGCATGTTCCTCGCCGTGCCCGGCCTGCCGCCGCTGAAGGAAAGCGTGTTCGGCCTGCTCGGCATCTGGCTGGCGGCGGCGAGCGCGGCCGCGGTGAACCACCTCATCGACCAGCGCATCGACGCGGTGATGGCGCGCACGGCCAACCGGCCGCTACCGACCGGCGCGCTCAACGGGCGGCAGGTGTTGGTGTTCGCCATCGCGCTGGGCGTGGCGTCGATGCTGCTGCTGGTGCTGCTGGTCAACACGATCACCGCGCTGCTGACCTTCGCCTCGCTGATCGGCTACGCCATCGTCTACACCGGATGGCTCAAGCGCGCCACGCCGCAGAACATCGTGATCGGGGGGATCGCCGGCGCGGCCCCGCCGCTGCTCGGCTGGTCGGCCGTGACCGGCATGCAGGGGGCCTGGGACTGGGCCCATTCGCTGTTGCTGGTGCTGATCATCTTCGTGTGGACGCCGCCGCACTTCTGGGCGTTGGCGATCTTCCGCCGCGACGACTACGCCCGGGCGCTCATCCCCATGTTGCCGGTCACCCACGGCGTGCACTACACGCGCTGGCAAGTGTTGCTCTATACCGTGCTGCTGTTCGCCGTCACGCTGCTGCCGTGGGTGGCGGGGATGAGCGGCGTGTTCTACCTCGGCGGCGCCATCGTGCTGGGGGCGGTTTTCGTGTGGTACGCCTGGAAATTGCAGAATCCGCCGGACGAGTTCTTCGCCATGCGCGTGTTCAATTACTCGGTGGTGTACTTGATGGCCCTGTTTGCCTTCCTGCTCATCGACCACTGGCTGATGCCCTGGCTGGGTGGCCGGCCGGCGTTCACGCTGGTGCCGGTCGCATGAGGATCAGCCCAGCAGCGCGTGCATGCCCAGGTTGATCGCCAGTCCGCCGAAGACCAGGTAGGCGAACAGCATCGCCGCCAGCAGCATCGGCCGCATTCCCGCCTGCCGAATCGCGCCGGCGTGCGTGCGCAGGCCCAGCGCGCCCATCGCGGTCGCCAGCAGGAAGGTGTCGAACAGCAGCAAGCCATCGACCGTCGGCTGCGGCAGCAGGTGCAGTGAATTGAACGCGCCGACCACGAGGAACAGGACAGCGAACCACGGGATCACCAGTTTCGACTTGCCGGTCCCGCCGGACTTGCCGCGCATCCACGCCGACAGCGCCAGCAGGAACGGCGCCAGCATGATCACCCGGATCATCTTCTCGATCACGGCGGTGTTCGCCGCTTCCTGGCTGACCGCGCGGCCGGCCACGACCACCTGCGCGACCTCGTGGATGGTGGAGCCCGCGTATATCCCGTAGGCATGCGCATCCAGCCCGAACGGCCCGCGCAGGAACGGATACAGGAACATGCCGAGCGTGCCGAACACCACGACCGTGGCCACCGCCACCGAGACCTTGTGCGCCTGCGCCTTCAACACCGGCTCGGCCGCCATCACCGCGGCCGCGCCGCAGATCGACGCGCCCGAGCCGATCAGCATGGCGGTGTCTTGGTCCATCCCGAGCAATCGCCCCAGCCACACCGCCAGCACGAACACGCTGACGACGATCAGCGCCGCGATGACGATGCCGGAAACGCCGACGCCGAGGATGTCCTGGAACGTCAGCCGGAAGCCGAACAGCACGATGCCCGCGCGCAGCAGCATGGTGCGCGCGTAATCCACGCCCGCACCCAGCGGCGTGGCGATGCGCGGGAACAGCGTGTTGCCGATCACGATGCCGACGATGATCGCCAGCGGCAGCGCGCTCATGCCGATCGATTCGATGGCGGGGATGCGCGCAAGCAGCATGCTGCCGAGACCGAGCAGCGCGGCGAAGGCCAGTCCGGGAGCGCGTGCGCGCCAGGGGGAAGATGCGGTCATCGTGCGTTTTCCGGCCAGGGTGCCGCGTATTCTACGTGTCGTCGCCGGGGCGCTTGCGCGGGATTGGCGTGCGCACCAGCGTATCCATCAGGTGCTGCAGCGTGGCATCGAGGTCGCTGGACTTGCCGGTGTGCACGGGCGAGGTCTGGATGATCGAGCTGCGGCGCGCGGTGAGCCAGTGGAACCGCGCGCGCGGCGGCAACAAGGCGATCGGGCTGGCGGCATCGTGCGCGGCACAGATGCCATCAAGCGCGGCCAGATGGCGGCGCACCAGCGTGAGGTCCACGTCCGGGTCCAGCGTCAGCAGGCGCGCCTCGTCCAGCGCGATGGCGGCATTGAGGTAGCGCGCGGGCTGGCTCGAGAGCAGGATGCCGACGTTGACGAACTCCTCGCGCTCCACCCGTGGCACGACGCGGATGATCGCGTAATCGTAGAACTGCGGCTCACGATGCATCGCGCGCCTCCTTCACCGTGTCGATGATCTTCGAGGCACAGGCCAGACGCCGCTCCAGATAGTGCTGGTAGGCGACGCGATGTGCTTCCGGTGTCGCGAAGGCAGGGGCGTCGCTACCCTCGACCACCAGCCAGTCATCCGGGATAGCGGCCAGGATGCGTGCGAACAACTCTGACGAGAGTTTCGCCACTGACTCGCGATGGGCGGCCTCGATGCCATCGGCCATCGGCAACAGCACGTGGTCCTTGATCAGCGGAAAGGGTTTGTCGGCGGCTTCGGCTTCGCCCTGCCAGCCGTGGTGGAAATACAGCGCCGCGCCGTGATCGATCAGCCACAGGCGGTCATGCCAGGTGAGCAGGTTGGTGTTGCGCGCGGTGCGGTCGACGTTGCTGACGAAGGCATCGAACCACACCACGCGCGAGGCCAGATCCGCCTCCACGCTGTCTGCGGCAGGATCGAAATTCACCGCGCCCGGCAGGTAATCCAGCGCCACGTTCAGGCCGCCGCTGGCGCGCAGCAGGTCCTGGATCTCGGGATCGGGTTCGGTCGCAGCCAGGCCGGGGTCGAGGTCGGCCAGCACGATCTCCGGCACCGTCAGGCCCAACGCGCAGGCGATGCCGCCGCCGATGATCTCGGCGATGAGCGCGCGAGGTCCCTGGCCGGCGCCGCGGAACTTCAGCACGTACAGGCCCAGGTCGTCGCCCTCGACCACGGCCGGCAGCGAGCCGCCTTCGCGCAGCGGGGTGACGTAGCGTTGGACGACGATCTGGCGCATGGGGCGCGATTATCGCGCGCCAGTCGCCTTCGCGTCCGCATCCAGCAGATACGTCTTCCAGAATTGCATGCTGGCGGCGTTGAAATAATCGCTGTTCGCCTTCTTGCGGAAGCCGTGGCCTTCGTCGTCGAACAGCAGGTACCAGACCGGGCCGCCGTTGGCGCGCGCGGCCTTCACGATCTGCTCGGCCTCGGTCCACGGCACGCGCGGATCGTTCTTGCCCTGCGCCACGAGCAGCGCCGAGCGGATCTTGCCGGCATTTTTCAGCGGCGAGATGCGGTCGAACACCGCGCGCATCGCCGGGTCGCGCTCGTCGCCGTATTCGGCGCGGCGCAGGTCGCGGCGGTAGCTTTCGGTATTGGTGAGGAAGGTGGTGAAGTCGGAAATGCCCACCACGTCGATGCCGGCGCGGATGCGCTCGGGGTAATGCTGAAGGGACGCCAGCACCATGTAGCCGCCGTAGCTGCCGCCCATCACGCCCACGCGCGAAGCATCAAGCTCCGGCTGCCTGGCGATCCAGTCCAGCAATGCGCCGATGTCGCGCACCGAGTCCTCGCGCTTCTCGGCATTGTCCATCGACAAGTAGGTCTTGCCGTAACCGCTGGAGCCGCGCACGTTCGGCACCAGCATCGCCACGCCCATTTCATTGGCCAGGAACTGCGCGGTCGGGTTGAAGGTGGGATAGGACTGGCCTTCGGGGCCGCCGTGGATGTTGATGATGACCGGCAGCTTCCCGCTCGCCTTCGCGGGCTTGTAATAAAACGCGGGGATGGTGCGTTGCTTGCCATCGACTTGATCAAAAGTCGCATAGCGGATGAGCGTGGGCGCGACGAAGGCCGAGGCATCCAGGCCGCCGACTTCGCTCTGCGTCCATCGTGTGGATTCTCTTGCGGCCAGATCGATCACGAAGATGTCGCTGGGCGATGTCGCGCTGTTGAGCGTCACCGCCAGGCGCTTGCCATCGGGCGAGAACGAGGTGCCGGAAATCACCCCGATCGGCAGCGCGGGCAGGGCGACTTCCCGCATCGACGGCAATGCCAGCACACGCAGGCGGGTGATGCCGTCTTCGTTGCTGGTATAGGCGATGCGGCCGCCGTCAGGGCTGATGTCGAAACCCTGCACGTCCCAATCGATGGCCGGGCCGACGCGGCGCACCTGGTTGGTGGCGATGTCGTGGTAGCGCAGCGACTCGAACTCCTGCGCCTGGCCGTCCAGCGGCTCGTCCGAGATGAAATACACGCCCTTGCCGTCCGGCGCGAAGGCGAAGCGCCCGAACGATGCCGTGCCGCCATCCACGGGAAACATGGTCAGCTTGCCGGTGGAAAGATCGACCACGCCCGGCCGGCTGTCGGCGGCTGAGAGATAGCGCATCACCAAAAGTTCGCCGGCATCGGGCGAGAAGCCCATCGCGCTCCAGCTGCCTTCGGCTTCCAGCACGCGGCGGGACTGGCCGGATTGCATGTCGCGCAGGTAGATGTCGCGATCCTTGCCGTTGCGGCCGGTGCCGGCATAGGCCAGCCAGCGGCCATCATCGCTGAACACCGCACCGCCGTTCTGGCTGCGCTGGCCATCGCTCAGCAGGCTGACTTCGCGGCTGCCGAGGTCGAACCAGTAAAGTTGGCTGAACTCGTCGCCGCCCTTGTCCTTGGCGAAGACGAAGCCCTGGCGCACGGATCTGGCGGGAATGACCGAGATGCCTGCGACCGGTTCCGGATAGAAGGTCAGCTGCTCGCGCATGCCCAGCGGCTGGCAGACGCGATGCGCCTGCGCGGTCTCGGCGAAGCGCGTGCTGATCAGCAGGCAGCCCTCCTTCGTCCAGCCTTCGACGCCCGCGCTGCGGGTGTTCTGGTAGCGGTTGAGTCGCTCGATGAGCGCCGGGTCGATGGCCGGGATGTTCTCGGTGGTGCGGTTGCCGATGGTTTCGCGATTCACCTGCGCGGGGCTTTGCGCGAAGGCGGGCAGGGTGGCCAACGCGAGGGCGGTGGCGAGCAGGCAGGGCGTGAGGCGCATGGCAACGGCTCAGTCGTGGCGGTGGTCCGCCGAGGGTACCCGCACGGGGTGGGACGCGTGCGGGCCGGAAGTCACGGGCGCCAATGGCCGGCCGATCAGGTGCGCACGCGGGCCTGCAACTCGCGCAATTCATCCTTTTCGCCGGCGGTGAGGCCGGAAGTGCCGACTTCGCGCATCCGCGTCATCAATTCGTCGATGCGCTGCTGCAGCGTTTGCCGTGCGAGCTGCACCAGCACGTCGTCGAACTCGGCCTGCCAGCTCGCCGCATCGCCCGGCAGGCTGATGCCCGCGAGTTTTTGCAGGGAGGCGGCTTCATCGCGTTCGGCGAACAATTCGAGCAATCCGCCGGTGGAGATGTCCGGGCGCATCTGCACGACATCCAGCAGTTCGGTCAGCAGTTCGACGCCGGGTTGCCTGAGGCCGGCGAAGACATAGGGAATGGCGGCTTCCAGACCCAGCGAGGGTTGCTGCAGCAGCAGGATGATCGCGCTGCGGACGAGGCTGCGCTTCGGCGCCGCACTCGCACTCCCTTGCGCATGCGCGCGCTGTGCGGGCACGTGCGTTTGCGCCGAAGCCTGGCGAGCGCCGACGCCGGTGAGCTCCGTCAGGCGTTGGCGCATCAGGTCGCCGAACGCACCGTCGGGGATCTGCGACAAATAGGGCTTGGCGCGCTCGGCCAAGCGGCCCTTGCCTTCGAGCGTGTGCAGCTGCACGTCCTGAGAGAGTTCGTCGAAGAAAAACTGCGACAGGGGCGTGGCGGCACCGAGGCGCGCGTTGAAGCCGTCGGTGCCTTCGCCGCGCACCAGCGAATCCGGGTCCTCGCCATCGGGCAGGAACAGGAAAAACGCCTGGCGGCCGTCCTTCATGCGCGGCAGCACCGATTCCATCGCGCGCGTCGCGGCGCGCCGACCGGCGGCGTCGCCATCGAAGCAGAAATAGACGTCCGGCGCGTTGCGGAACAGCAGTTCCGCATGGTCCGGGGTGGTCGCGGTGCCGAGCGTCGCAACGGCCTCCGGGATGCCGTGCTGGAACAGCGCGACGACATCCATGTAGCCTTCGACCACAATCAACCGCGCGATCTTCTGGTTCGCCTGCCGCACCTGCCACAGGCCGTACAGCTCACGCCCCTTGTGGAAGAGCGGCGTCTCCGGCGAGTTGAGGTACTTCGGCGAATCGTCCTTGGACAGCACGCGCCCGCCGAACGCGATCACCCGGCCGCGGCGGTCGTGGATCGGGAACATGATGCGATGGCGGAACTTGTCGTACACATGGCCGCGCTCGTTGCGCGAGAACATGCCGGCCTTCTCCAGCAGTTGCATGCGCCGCGCATCGGTGCCGAGCGCATCCTTCAACGCACTGAAGCCCTCCGGCGCATAGCCGATGCCGAAACGCTCGCGCGTGGCCGCATCGACATCGCGCCCGTCCAGGTAAGCCTGCGCGTCCGGCGCCTGCTGCAACTGCTTCTGGAAGAAACGCTGCGCGGCCTCCAGGGCGTTGAACAGCGATTGGGTCTCGGGATTCGCGTTCTTCTGCGCGGTCTCGCGCGGTACTTCCATGCCCGCGCGCTTGGCGAGATCCTCGACCGCATCGAGGAATTCCATGCGGTCGTAGTTCATCAGGAAGCTGATCGCGGTGCCGTGCGCGCCGCAGCCGAAGCAATGGTAGAACTGCTTGGTCGGCGAGACGGTGAACGAGGGCGAGCGTTCGTCGTGGAAGGGGCAGCGCGCGGAGTATTCGCGTCCTTGTTTTTTCAAAGGCACGCGGGCGCCCACGACCTCGACGATGTCGCTGCGGGCGAGAAGGTCGTCGATGAAAGCGTCGGGGATGCGCGCCATCGTCAGGCCTCCGGCAACTTGCCCATGCGCTCATCGACGGTCGCAGTCACGACCGCGCCGACGAAAAGGACGATGGAAGCGTAATAGACCCACAGCATCGCCAATACCAAGGCGCCCATGGCGCCGTAGGCATTCGCGGTGGGGGCGCTGGCGAGATACCAGGTGATGCCCAGACGCCCCAGCACGAACAGCACCGCGGTAAACGCGCCGCCGGCGAGGGCGAGCTGCCAACGCACGCGGCGGTCGGGCAGGAAGTGGTACATGAAGGCGAACGCGAGGGTGTAGACGATGAGCGATGCGATGGTCGCGAGGGCGGGCTGCAGCGAATCGAACCGGCTCAGCATCAGGTACAACACGGTGGTCACCGTCATCGACACCAGCAACAGGAAGCCGAGCGCCAGCAGCACGCCGAAGGAGAACAGGCGCTTCTTCAGCCATTCGCCCATGCCGCTCAGCTTGGTGGCATCGGTGCGGAAGATGCGGTTGAGCGCTTCCTGCAGCTGGGCGAACACGGCCGTGGCGCCGATGAGCAGCAGCAGGATGCTCCACCAGCCGGCCAGCGAGGAGGTGTCCGGTGCGTCGCGGGCGTTCTGCACGACGGCGCGCGCCACGCCTTGGGTTTCAGGTCCGGCCAGTTGCCCGACCTGCGCCAGCACCGCTTGCTGGATCGCCGGGTTGGATGCGGTGATCCAGAGGAGCAGCAGCATCAACGGCGCCAGCGACAGCACCGCGTAAAAGGCAAGCGCAGCGGCCTGGGCGATGACATCGGCATCTAGGAATCGACGCAGCAGGGCGAGCGGTAGGTTGCCGAAATGGGCCCGGCGGATGCGCGCTTGCACGGGTGGGGGCGGCGGGGCGCCATCGGCCTCGGTGATGGAGGCCTTCTGGGTCGGATCGAGTTGCGTCAGCACCTCGCCTTGCTCGGTCGCAGGCGTCGATTCGGGCGGGGTGTTCGCGCTCATCGATCCAGTATGCCGCGACGGGCGGCCGACTCAGCCTGCCAGCTTCTGCTTGATCAGCTTCGACACCAGACCCATGTCGGCCTGGCCGGCCAATTGCGGCTTGAGCACGCCCATCAGCTTGCCCATGTCGGCCGGGTTGGCAGCGCCGGTCTGGGCGATGGCGGCGTCGATGGCGGCGAGGATCTCGGCCTCGCCCAGCTTTTCGGGCAGGTAAGTGTCGATGATCGCCATTTCGTCGCGCTCGATCTGGGCCAGATCCTCGCGGTTGGCCGCTTCGTATTGGCTGATGGAGTCCTTGCGCTGCTTGACCATCTTCTCCAGCACGGCGAGCACCGCGGCATCGTCCAGTTCGATGCGCTCATCGACTTCGCGCTGCTTGATCGCGGCGTTGATCAGGCGGATGACGGCCAGGCGCGGCTTGTCGCCGGCCTTCATCGCGGCCTTCATGTCATCGGTGAGCTGGGTCTTGAGCGACATCGGTCATTCCTCATCGGGTGGGGCGCGGAAACACGAAAAGCCGGCTTTNGGGCCGGCTTCGTGGAGCGCATCGATGCACTTCGCGCGCGGCGCGCGCGACGGCGATCAGTACAGGCGCNGGCGCTTGGTGACGTCGCGCGAGGNGCGGCGNGCCTGGCGCTTCACCGCGGCTGCGGCCTTGCGCTTGCGTTCCTGNGTCGGCTTCTCGTAGAACTCGCGCTTGCGGGTTTCGGCCAGGACACCGGCCTTCTCGCAGGTGCGCTTGAAACGACGCAGGGCAAACTCGAAGGGCTCGTTTTCGCGGACTTTGACGCTGGGCATAGGGATCTCTTGGTGACAAGCCGGTCTCGGGACCAGGTGAGCCGCGTATGGTAAACCCAAGCGGCATCGGGCTGCAACCGTGGTCCGGGGACGCGGTAAGCTGGCGGGATGAAGGTCCTAGGCATCGAAACCTCCTGTGACGAGACCGGCGTGGCGGTGTACGACACCGAGGCCGGCCTGTGCGCGCATGCCGTCTACAGCCAGATCGCGCTGCATGCCGAGTACGGCGGCGTGGTGCCCGAGCTCGCCAGCCGCGACCATGTCCGCAAACTGCTGCCGCTGGTCCGGCAGACGTTGGACGAGGCCGGCATCGCGCTGGTCGATCTTGATGGCGTGGCCTACACGTCCGGTCCGGGACTGGTTGGTGCGCTCCTGGTGGGCGCGGCCGCGGCGCGCTCGCTGGCCTGGGGCCTGGATGTGCCCGCCATCGGCATCCACCACATGGAAGGGCATCTGCTCGCACCGCTGCTCGAGGACGATGCCGCCAGGCCGCCGTTCGTCGCCCTGCTGGTGTCCGGCGGCCACACCCAGCTGGTCGATGTGAAGGCGCTGGGCGATTATCGGCTGCTGGGCGAAACCCTGGACGATGCCGCGGGCGAGGCCTTTGACAAGACCGCCAAATTGATGGGCCTGCCGTATCCGGGCGGGCCGCAACTGGCCGCGCTGGCCGAAGTGGGCACGCCGGGCAGGTTCAAGTTCTCGCGCCCGATGACCGACCGGCCGGGGCTGGATTTCAGTTTCAGCGGGCTGAAGACGCAGGTGCTGCTGGCGTGGAAGGCCAGCGACCAGTCCGAGCAGACCCGCGCCGACATCGCGCGCGGCTTCGAGGATGCGGTGGTCGATACCCTGGCGATCAAATGCGAACGCGCGCTGGATGCCGCGGGTTGCAACACCTTGATCGTCGCGGGCGGCGTCGGCGCCAACAAGCGGCTGCGCGAGAAGCTGCAGGCGATGGCCGACAAGCGCGGTGGCCGCGTGGCCTTCCCGCGGCCGGCGCTGTGCACCGACAATGGCGCGATGATCGCCTTCGCCGGCGCGCTGCGCCTTGCGGCGGGAGAGCGATCGGATCTCGGCGTGCACGTCACCCCGCGCTGGGACATGGCGACGTTGCACACGGTGTGATTTCCCCTTTCGGGACGAGACTTCCGGCACTGTCGGCATGATTCCCGGCTTGGGAAAGTCGGCTGGCTTTCATGGGAATCCAGCAATGATGCGCGTCCACCGTACGGCCTTGTGGTTGGTCCTCGTGTTGTCTTTGGTGCCGGCATGGGCGGCACCGCCAGCTCCATCGGATGCGCGTGCCGCGGCCTTGGCTGATTTCGACTTCATGGTCGATTACCTGCGGCGCAACTATGCCGGCTGGGAGCACAAGGTGGAGTCCAGTCCGGAGCGCAAGGCTGAGTTCGAAGCCCTTGCCCGGCGGCAGCGCGAGATCATTGTCGTGGCGCCCGAGCAGGCCGGTTCCGCGATGCGTGACCTGCTCGCGTGGTTCAAGGATCGGCATACCGGCCTTGAATCCCTGGGCGACCCGACTCGCACCCAGGCCGAGCCGATGGCGAAGCCCGCCCCGCCCCGGACCGTGCCGCAGGTGGAAGCCGAGCGCATCGATGCGGAAGGCTTGCGCAAGCGCCTGGCACGCAAGGACGGGCGCAACCCGATCCAGGGCCTGTGGGAGAGCGGTGACGGCAATTATCGCGTCGCGGTATTGCCGAAGCGGGCCGGGCAGTGGCGCGCGCTCGTCCTGCAAAGCGAGATGAAAGGCTGGGACGAGGGCCAGCGCAAGTTCACCATCGACGATGCGGGCAAGGAAGCCATGCCTGCGACGTAAGTCATGCGCGACCGCGGCGAAAAGGCCATGCAGGCGACCCTGATGGCCGATGGCGACCTGCTCCGGTTCCGCTCGGAGGATGGCGTGACCTTCTGGTGGAAGCGCAGCGGGGTGGATGCCGATGCGTTGCTGGACCGTTACGTTCCATCGGGCGAATTCTTCCTGAGGCCGCTGTCGGCGAAGACGCTCTGGTTGCGTCTGCCGGACTTCTCCGTGGAAGGCCGCTCGCGGATCGAGCGGTTGCTGGATGAAAACGCCCGGGCATTGGCCGCCACGCCCAACCTGATCATTGACCTGCGTGGCAACAGCGGCGGTTCTGACAGCAGCTATCGGCGAATCATCGAGCTGATCTGCACGCGCCTGATCTATACGCCCACGGTGGAGTTCCGCGCCACCGATGACAATGCCCGCGCCAACGAGCGGCTGATCGAGGATGTCCCCGGCCTTTCCGACGGCGATCGCGCGTCCATCGCCGGACTGGCGAAAAGCCTGCGGGAAAGCGACGGCGACTGGTATCGGCTCGGCAAGCGGGACTTCCTTGTCCAGGCTTGCCCCGCCCGGCTGCCGAACCCGGCCAATGTCGGCATATTGATCACGGATGCAGGTTCGTCCGGAGATCAATTCGTGTTGGCGGCGCGCGAGAGCCAAAAGGTCACGTTGTTCGGCGGAAACACCGCGGGCGTAATCGATTACAGCAACGTGCGCTATGTCGATCTGCCTTCCGGAAAGCATCGTCTTGAATACTCGACGTCACGTTCGATGCGCCTGCCCGACGAGCCGTTGGACAACATCGGCGTACCACCCGACGTGCGCCTTGGCGGAGAAACGCCGGATCAGGTGGGTTACGTCCAGCGTTGGCTGGAGGCGCGCAGCGACGCAACGCCCGCTTCACCCTGACGGACATCGTTCGGCGATAGGATGTGTGCGAGGAAAAGTGCGGAGCACCATGGACATCGTTTTCATCGAAGCGCTGGAGATCGACACCGTCATCGGCATCTATGACTGGGAGCGCAAGATCACCCAGAAGGTGGTGCTCGACATCGAGATGGCCTTCGACAACCGCCGCCCGGCCGCCAGCGACGACATCATCGACACGCTCAACTACAAGGATGTGTCGAAGCGGCTGATCGCCTTCGTCGGCGAGTCGAACTACGGGCTGGTGGAATCGCTGGCCGAGCGTTGCGCCGACATCCTCCGCGAAGAGTTCGGCGTGCCGTGGCTGCGCCTGAAACTGAGCAAGCCCGGCGCGGTGACCGGCTCGCGCGCGGTCGGCGTCATCATCGAACGCGGCACGCGGCCGGGGTAAGCGATGGACGCGGGCTGGCATCGCGCATACCTGAGCCTGGGCAGCAACATCGAGCCGGAGATGAACCTCGCGCTGGCCTTCTCCGCCCTGCGCGGGCGTTTCGAGAACGTGCATTTCTCGCCGGTCTATCGCACGGCGTCGGTCGGTTTCGATGGCGCGGATTTCCTCAATGCCGCGGCAGTGTTGGACACGCGCCTGTCCGCGCAGGAGCTCGATGCCTGGCTGCATGCGTATGAGGACGCGAACGGGCGCGACCGCAGCGGGCCGCGTTTTTCCGACCGCAACATCGACATCGACCTGGTGCTCTACGACGAAGTGGAAATGCAGGGGCCGGGGCATTTGCAGCTGCCGCGCCCGGAGCTCAAGCATGCCTTCGTGCTGCGGCCCTTGGCCGACATCGCGCCGGATGCGGTCATTGCCGGCACGGGTTCAAGCGTGATGGAGGTGTGGCGCGCCCATGCCGATTTCGGCACATCGGCGGACGTGGTCGAAGTCGAAGGCGGCGCCGGCTAAGGCGCGTCATCCCAGTGCGTTGCGGCCGCCGTCCAACCGCAGGATTTCGCCGGTCATGTAGGTCGCGTCCTGCAGCAGCCAGCGCACCGCTTCGGCGACTTCCTCCGCGCTGCCCGCGCGTGCCAGCGGCGTGCGCGCGAGGAGCCGCGACGACAACGCGGGATCGATGCCGTCTTCCGGCCACAGGATCGCGCCCGGCGCGATGCCGTTGACACGCACTTCAGGGGCCAGCTCGACGGCCAGCGCGCGCGTCGCGCCGGCCAGCGCCGCTTTGGAAGCGGCATGTGGGCTGATGTCGGCGCGTGGCTGCTCCGCATACGCATCGACCAGGTTCACGATGGCGCCGCCGCGATGCGCCAGGTGCGGCGCGGCGGCCTGCGCGAGGAAGAACGGTGCGCGCGCGTTGATCGCGAACAGGTCGTCCCATTGCGTCGGGGTGATCGTGCCGAAAGGCGTGGGGTAATAGACCGAGGCGTTGTTGACCAGGGCATCCAGCCGTCCGAAGTGGCCGACGGTGCGTGCGACGAGTTCCGGGATGCGGTCGAAGTCGCGCAGGTCGGCAGCGAGCGTGATGACGCTGCCGGGGCGATGCGATTCCAGCGTGTCGGCCAGCGTGCGGGCTTCGCGGGCGGAAGCGAGATGGTGCAGGGCGATGTCGTAGCCCGCCGCGTGCAGGCGCTGGGCGATGGCGGCGCCGATGCGCCGGGCGGCGCCGGTGACCAGGGCGACCGGGCGTTCGGCGGAGGCGGGGTCCTGATTCATGCGCCGATGCTAACCGAAGCGGCATCGCCATCATTTTCGGCGGATTTGAGCCGGATCAATAATCGCGCGCAGCGGCTGCGCGATGCTGAGCACATCCGGAAGGGAGAGGGGCCATGCATCCGATGTGGGTGGAAATGCTGCAGAAGCCGGTGGGCTGGCTGACGATCATCGGCGGGATCATCCTGATCGGCATGCCGTTCGTCGTGCGCGCCTTCATCCGCAAGCAGATGCGCGAGGAAGACAAGCGCGGCAAGTGAACGGGGCAGTGGCGGCGCGGGTATGCTGGGGGGCATGTCCCGCGTCGCTTTTTCGCATGACCGAAACCCTGCCGCCCCCCGATGCCGACGCCCGTGCTCACAGCGCGAAACTTGAAACGCTGATCCGGCAGGAAATCGCCGCGCAGGGCGGCGCGATCCCGTTTTCGCGCTTCATGGAGCTGGCGTTGTATGCGCCGGGCCTCGGCTATTACAGCGCCGGCGCGACCAAGTTCGGGCGTGCCGGCGATTTCGTCACTGCACCGGAGTTGGGCCCGCTGTACGCGGCCTGCGTGGCCGATGCCCTGGCGCCGGTGCTGCGGCAGATCGGCCCGCAGGCGCAATGGCTCGAGATCGGCGCCGGCAGCGGTGTCTTCGCCGAGGTCGCGATCAAGCGGTTGCTGTCGCAGGATGCGATGCCGGCGCGCTACGCCATCCTCGAACCCAGCGCCGACCTGCGCGCGCGCCAGCGCGAGTACCTGCGCGAACACCTGATCCCGCCGGCGTTCGACTGCGTGGAATGGCTGGATGGCCCGATCGAGGGCGAATGGGAAGGCGTGGTGTTCGCCAACGAGGTGATCGACGCGCTGCCGACCAGCCGCTTCGCGATCGGCGAAGAAGGCGAGGTGCGCGAGGAATACGTTGCCAGCTATGCCGACGGCGGCTTCCTCACCACCTTGCACGATGCCGACGCGATGCTGGTCGCGGCGGTGAAGCATGTGGAATCCGCACTCGCTGCGCCTTTCGCTTCCGGCTATCGCTCGGAGATCCTGCCGCAGCTGCCGTACTGGGTGCAGGCAGTGATCGGACGCCTGAAGCGCGGTGCGCTGCTGTTCTGCGACTACGGGTATCCGCGCGGCGAGTACTACGGCGCCTGGCGCACGGACGGCACGCTGCGCGCGTTCCGCCAACATCATGTGGTGGCCGACGTGATGCAGTACCCGGGCCTCCAGGACATCACCGCCTCGGTCGATTTCACCGCGCTGGCCGAGGCTGGGACCCATGCCGGCTTCGATCTTTCCGGCTACGTCACGCAGACCGGTTTCCTGCTCGGCAACGGGCTGGATGCGCGCCTGGCCGAAGCGGAGGACCACGCGAAGGACGAAGCCGCCCGGCTGCGCCTGCGCCATGAAGCCAAGCAGCTCACCCTGCCCGACGCGATGGGCGAGCGGTTCCAGTTCATCGGTTTCGAGCGCGACGTCGAATTCGAACATGCCTTCCTCGCCGGCGACATGAGCTGGCGGCTTTGATGCGCCTGGGACGGTCGCTCAAACCCTTCGGGCATCCGTTGCTGTGGTCGGTGCTGTGGATGCTTGCCGTGGCCGCGGTGGTTGCGGGCTCGCTGCTGCCGCCGGCCGACCTGCCGGCGCGGGCGATGGGCAACGACAAGCTGATGCATTTCCTCGGCTACTTCGCGTTGATGGCCGGGGCAGTGCAGCTACATGCGCGGCGCGCGTCATGGGTGGCGATGGCGATGCTGCTGGTCCTGATGGGGATCGGCCTGGAATGGCTGCAAGCCTGGATGCACGTCGGTCGCACCGCGGATCGCATGGACGCGCTCGCCAACACGTTGGGCGTGCTGGGCGGCTTCACCACCGGCTTCACGCCGCTGCACAACCTGCTGCTCCGGCTCGACGGCGGGCGCTGAGCGAAACGCTCAAGCCGCTTGGCGTGCCCGTTTGATGGCGTCGATGCGCGCCTTGTGCATCGCCTCGCCCACGGCCGGGCCATCGAGTCCGGGAGCGACATCGCCGGCCTTCACCGCCCGCGCGGCATCGAACAAGCGTACGAGCTCCGCGCCTTGCGGGTACGCCTGGTCCTGCAAGCCGGCGCGGCCGCGCTTGTCGGCCTCGCACACGATCGCCAGCTGGCCGATGCGCGCCGGTTGGCGGAACGCATCGCAACGCTCCAGCAGCGTGAGCACCGTCGTGTCCTTCAGTTCGAAGAGTCGATGCACGTTGAGATGCTCGCGGCAGGCGATATCGGCCAGTTGCCGGTGCGCATTGGGCACCTTCAGCCGCGCGCACAGCAGGCGCAGTGGAGGCAGGCCGCGTTGCTCGTGCATGAGGTGGCGTGGCAGTTCATCCGCCGGCGTCAGTGCCTTGCCGAGGTCATGGGTCAGCGCCGCGAAACCGATCAGGTCATCGCCGGGCGCGAGGCTAGCCGCCATGTCGCAGACCAGTTCGACGTGCACGCCGGCATCCACTTCCGGATGGTATTCGGCGCGTTGCGGCACGCCGTAGAGCGCATCGACCTCGGGCAACACCACGACCAGTGCGCCGCAATCGCGCAAGGTACTCAGGAAGGCGGAGGGCGCGTCGGAACGCAGCGCGCGGGCCAGTTCCTGCCAGACGCGCTCGGGTGTCAGCGCAGCCATCTCGCCGCTTTCCACAACCTCGCGCATCAGCGCCATCGTCTCGGGCGCGATGCGGAAGCCGAGCGGCGCGAAGCGGGCCATGAAGCGCGCCGCGCGCAGCACGCGCAGGGGATCCTCGACGAAGGCCGGGCCGACGTGGCGCAGCACGCGCGCCTGGATGTCGGCCACGCCGCCGAAGGGATCGATCAACTCGCCGCTGGCTTCATCGCGCGCGATCGCGTTGAGGGTGAAGTCGCGGCGGGCGAGATCATCCTCCAGCGCGACGTCGGGCGCGGCATGCACCACGAAGCCGGTGTAACCCTTGCCGGACTTGCGCTCGGTGCGCGCGAGCGCATGTTCCTCGCCGGTACCGGGATGCAGGAACACCGGGAAATCGCGGCCCACCTGGCGGAAGCCGGCAGCGAGCATCGCCTCGGGCGTCGCGCCGACGACGACGAAGTCGCGGTCACCCGGTGGCAGGCCGAGCAGCGCATCGCGCACCGCGCCACCGACGAGATAGGTGCGTTGCGGCATCGCGGCTCAGCGCGGCATGTGCTGCGAGAGCAGCGATACCAGCCGCGTCGCGGCTTCACCGCGGCTGAGCTTGAGTTCGATCGGCGCCGGTTGTCCCGAGAGCCAGAGCCTGAAGTCGGATTCCAGGTCGAAATGTCCCGCGGTCTCGATCGAATGCATGACGATGCTGCGATACGGGATGCTGCGGTACTCGACCTTCTTCGCGGTCACGCCCTGCTTGTTGATCAGGATGAGGCGGCGGTCGGTGAACACGATCATGTCGCGCACGAAGGCGAACGCAGCTTCGATGGCCTCGCCTTCGGCCATGAGTGGGCGCAATTCGGGTTCGAGCTTGGCGACCGGCGCTTCGCCGGCGTGGCCCAGCAGGCTGTCGATGAGGCCCATGGCGGGATCTCCTGGGGGGACGATGCGAGGAGTTTACGGTGCGCGTGATCAGTGCGCGGCCGGCTGCGGGCAGGCGAAGGCCGCGCGTTTAGCACCCGGCTTGCCGGCGATGCGGTCGGTGACGCGCAGCGCGTCGCCATCCATGCGCCAGTCGTAGATCACGCTGAAGGCCAGCACGCGCGCGACGTATTCGCGGGTTTCCTTGTAGCTGATCGTCTCGATCCACAGGTCGGGGTCGAAGTCAGGACGCTGGGTGCGCCAGCGCGTGGTCGGCGTCGGCCCGGCGTTGTAGGCGGCGATCGCGTGCGGCAGGTCGCCCCATTTGTCGTGCATCTCGCGCAGGTACGCGCTGCCGATGGCGATGTTGCTGTCGGGGTCGAACAAAGTCTGCTGCGCGCCGCGCCAGGGCAGGCCGATCCGCTGCGCGACCGCCTCGCCCGTGGCCGGCAACACCTGCATCAGGCCCATCGCGTTGGCGGGCGAGCGCGCCTGCGGATCGAACACGCTTTCGGCGCGGATCTCGGCGGCGATCCACGCCGGGTCGATGCCGTTGCGCTGCGCCTCGCGTCGGATGGCGTCGGTGTGATGCAGCGGGAAGCGCAGCGTGTACAGGCGCAGTTCCTCGGGTTTGCCGCGGCCGAGGTTGAACACCGCGCGGTCGAACCAGCCGCTGTCTTGCGCCTGTGCAACGGCGGTCTGGCGACCGGCGTCGTCCAGGTCCTTCAGCGCGTCGTTCCATTCGCGCAGCGCCCAGTCGCGCCGGCCGATGCGGTAGAGCGCCAGCGCACGCTGCAGTGCCGGCACGGCCGCGACCTGCTGCTGCAAGGCGGCGGTCGGCGCATACGGCCACGGGCATAGCGGATAAGGCGCGCCGATGCGGTCCGCGGCGAGGAAGCCGTGGAACTCTGGGGAGTTTGCCGCTTCGGCGTACTGCGTACGGGCTGCGTTCTTGTCGCCGCCGGTCAACTCGGTGAGGCGGGCATCAAAGTAGCGGTACTCCGTATCGCTTCGCATCGACGCCGGCATGCGATGGATCGCGTCGAGCGCCGCGGTCCAGTCGCTGCGCGCCATCGCCTCGCGCATCCGCAGGCCATGCAGGCGTTCGTCGTAGGCGCTGGCGGGCACCGCGGCCAGCCGTCGCGCGCCTTCGGGCTCGTACGAGGCGGCGGACTGCAAAGCGATCTCGTACAGCACGCGGCCGCGTGCGGCATCGTCCAGCGCGAGCATCGGCGCGAATTCCGCCAGCGCGGCCTCGCCATTGGCGGGCGATTTCCTGGACATCGCCACCAGGGCAGCCGTAGCCACCGCGCGGCTGCGCGAAGTGCGGGGCCATTGCGAAGCCTCATCGTCCAGCGCGCCGCCCATGGCGGTCGCATAGGCAATGGCCAGCGTGCGCTCGGTGTCCGGTAGCCCTTGGCCGATGTCGCGAACCAGCCCGGCCTGGCCTTCGGCGATGGCGAGGTCGATGCGTTGCCAGCGCAGCGCATCGTCCAGCGCGCCGGCGGCCTGCCAGGCGGCGAAGGGCGGATCGCATTCGGCGGACACCGGCTTGCCCGACAGCCATTGGCGGCGCACGTCCTGCATCCACGCGGCATTGTCCTGGCCGGTGCGGTGGCGCGCGTTCAGCGCCATGCAGCGCAGCGAGGCGCGCTCGATCGTCGGCCGCCACGCGGCGAGGAAGCGGGTCCAGTCCTCGCGGCGCGAGAGCGCGGCCAGCCAGTCCTCGCGGAAGCTGCGGCCCACGGCGTCGTCGGGGTGGGCGGCGAGGAAAGCGTCGGCTTCGCCCGGGGCGAGGATGTCGATGTCGCGGCGCATGCGCGCATATTCGACCCAGGCCTCGGCGGGCTGGCCGCGCACGCTGGCGCGCAGGGCATCGTCCAGTTCGCCGCGGCTGGCCGCGTCGATGGCCGCCTTCAGCGCGGCGTCGCCGCGTGCGCGCGGATCCTCCGCCTTCGGGCGCGGCGATTCGGCCTGCGGCGCACGCGACGAAGGCGGCGCCTCTCGGTGCCCGGCGCAAGCGGCACCGAGCATCGCGCAGACCAGCAGGGTGGACGTGTGCCATCGCATGCCTCGACTATAACGGCGGTTTTCTGAATCGGGATGACGCGATGACGCTGGATCCGCCGATGCTGCTGGCTTTCCTCGCCCTGGGCGCGGTGGCGGGGGTGATGGCCGGGCTGCTCGGGGTCGGCGGCGGGCTGGTGCTGGTCGCGGCATTGGCGTGGCTGCTGCCCGCGGAGGGCGTAGTGCCGATCGAGGCCGCCATGCACGCGGCGCTGGCCACATCCCTTGCCAGCATCGTGTTCACCGCGATGTCCTCGGCGCGCGCGCATGCCAGGCGTGGCAGCGTGCTGTGGCCGACGGTGGCGTGGATGGTGCCGGGCATCCTCATCGGCGGCTGGCTGGGCAGTTGGCTGGCAGTGGGGCTGGACGGGGCATGGTTGCGCTGGGGCGTGACGATCTACTGCCTGGCTGCTGCGGCGCAAATGCTGCTGTCCAAGCCGCGCGCAGCGGGTGATGCCGCGGTCGTGCCGCGCGGGCCGGGGATGACGGCGGCAGGCGGGGTGATCGGCGCGGTGTCGTCGCTGGTCGGCATCGGTGGCGGCAGCATGACGGTGCCGCTGCTGACCTGGCGCGGGGTGGCGCCGGTGCGCGCGGTGGGCACTTCCTCGGCCTGCGGGGTGTTCATCGGCCTCGCCAGCGCGCTCGGCTACGCCTTCAATGCGCCAGCGGGCGCGCTGCCGGCGCATGCCATCGGCTATGTGTACCTGCCGGCGGCGATCTGCGTGGCGATGGCCTCGGTGCTGGCGGCGCCGCTGGGCACCCGCATCGCCCATGCCATCAGCGGGCCGATGCTGAAACGGGTGTTCGCGCTGTTCCTGCTGGCGGTGGGGGCCAGCCTGCTGCTCTGAGCCTCAGCGCTGCAGCGCGGCTTCCGGCACGTCCAGCTCGACCGACAGCGCCAGGTGATCGGACGCGGCGGCCGGCACTGCGGCGCGGGTGGTGCTGTGGATGCTGTCGGTGGTCAGTACGTGGTCGATGGCGCGCTGAGGCTTCCACGCCGGGAAGGTGTGCACGTCGCAGTCGGGCGGCTGCAGGCGCGTGTTCTTGTAGAGCACTTCCATCTCCGGCTGCCGCGCGAGGCAGTTGAAATCGCCCATCAGCACCGCGTTGGGGGCATCGGACAGCACTTCGGCAATGAAGGCCAACTGTGCCAATCGCGACTGCGCGCCCAGCGACAGGTGCGCGACGGCGACCAGCAGGCCCTCGTCGCCGCGTCCGAAGCGCCCGACCAGCACGCCACGCCCCTTCACCCGGCCGGGCAGGGGATGATCAAAGACTTCGACCGGCTCCACCTGGCTCATCAGGCCGTTGGCGCTGGAGGCCACGCCGCCCACGCTGCGATTGGGCTGGTGCGTCCAGAACGCGAAGCCGGCGCGGTTGGCCAGGTAGTGGGTCTGGTTGGTGAAGCCGGAGCGGAAGCTGCCCGGATCGGCCTCCTGCAGGCCGACGATGTCGTGCTGGCCGGCGAGCTCGGCGATCGCGTCCAGCGCCCCCCGCTTGTTGCCGAGCGGGGTGACGTGGGACCAGCTGCGGGTCGCGTAGTCGCTGTAGCGGCGCGTGCTGGAGCCGGCCTGGATATTGGCCGACAACAACCGGAGCCGCTTGAAAGCCACGTGGGCGGGCGCTTACTTGCCGGCCGCTGCCGCGCGCTCCTGCGCGATCAGGCCGTTGGCGATCTGCAGGATGTCATCCTGGGTCTTGCCGAGGATGCGGTACTTGCCGTTGACCACCATGGTGGGCGTACCGGTCACGCCGCTGCGTTGCGAGAACTGCAGGGATTGGTTCAGTCGGGTGTTCATGGCGAAGCTTTCGACCGCAGCACCCAGCGTGCGCGTGTCGACGCCCTTGGTGCCCAGGTATTCCATGATCTGGTCGATGCTGGCGCTCGGCGGCAGGCTGCGCTCGGCGTGGATGGCGTGGAACATGGTGTCGTGCACCTTGTCCAGCATGCCGGTGGTCTCGGCGGCGAAGTAGACCTTGGCCAGGGTGTCGTTCGGGCCGCCCGCCATCGGCAGGAAGGTGAAGCGGACATCGGCCGGCAGCTTGGTCCTCCAGGCCTGGATCAGCGGCTCGAACTCGTTGCAGTGGCTGCACCAGTAGGCGAACACCTCGACCACCTCGATCTTGCCGTCCAGCGGCGCCAACGGCTGGCCGTTCGGGATCAGCTCGTAATCGACGCCTTCCACCAGATTGGTCTTGGCGGTGGTTTCGGCAGGTAGCGCGGGCTCGGCGGCCGGGGCCTGTGCCTGGGCATCGGCGGCTTCGGGCGTGGCGGCTGCTTCCGTGGCGGCCGGGGCCTCGCCGGTGGATTTGCTGCAGGCGGTCAGCATGGCCAGGGCGATGAAGAGGGGCGCAAGGGTGGGGAGTCGGCGCTGCATGGGATTCTCCGTGTCGGTGTGAGGAATGGGTCAGCGGCTGTTGCGCAGCTGCGCCAGCAGCCCGTCGACGATGCGCAATTGCGCATCGAAACTGCTGGCCGTGACGCGATAACGGCCGGCCACGATCAGGCTGGGCGTGCCGCTGATCCCGGAGCGTTGGGCGAACGTGCGTGCCCGCTGCACCTGTGCGGTGACGGCCGGCGAAGCCATCGTGGCGATGAAGCGCGGGGCAGGGATGCCGAAGCCTGCGTAGAACGAGGCCAGCTCGGATGCGCTGGCATTCATCGGCACGTCCCGGGTCGAGTGGACGGCGCGGAACAGCGCGTTGTGGGTGCGCGTGAGCAGCCCGAGCTGCTGCGCCGCGAAAAATCCGCGCGCGAAGGGATCGTCCAGGTCGAAGGCGGCCGGCACGTAGGTGAACTGGACGTCCGCAGGCAGCTTGCGCTTCCACGCATCCACGATGGGCTGGAAATCGTTGCAGAAATGGCACCAGTAGCCGAACACCTCGGCCACCTCGATCTTGCCCTTGGCATCGGCGAACGGCTTGCCATCGGCGATGAGCACATAGTCGCGGCCCTCCACCGGGGCGGGAGGCGGGGTGTTGGCGGCCGCATGGCCGGCGAAGACCGCGGCGGCGAGGCACAGGGCGAAAAAGCGGCGGAACGGGCGGATGATCATGGGAAACCTCGGCAGGGCAACGAGATTATGACAAGGCGGGTGAGTCGCGGATAAAGAAACGCCAGCCTGGAGGCTGGCGCAAGATCATGGAGCTTGTAGGGTAAGACCATCCGCCGCGGCGTGAGTTCCCTCAGCGTGCGGCGGGGGCGGGGGCCGCCGCCTCGGGTTGAGCGTCCGGCTGCGGGTTGATCGCCGGTGCCGGGATCAGTGCGGGCAGAGCGCCGGCGGCCTTGACCTGGGCCACCATCGCGGCCGGGGCCTGGTCGGCGCGGTCGTGCAGGCCGTGGAGATAGGTGGCCAGCGAACGGATTTCCTCGTCGCTCAGGCGGTTGGCGACCTGGGCCATCTGGTCGAACAGGTGGCGGTCGGGTTCTGCGGTCTGGCCGGCGCGATATTCCTGCAGGCGGCGCATCACGTAGGCCGGGTCCTGCCCGCCGATCTCCGGATAGGCCGGCCCGGGGTTGCCGGCACCGCTCGGGCCGTGACAGGCGAAACAGGCCGGAATGCCGCGCTGGCTGTCGCCGTTCTGGAACAGCTGCTGGCCCGGTTCGTACAGCTTCATGCCCTTGTACGGGCTGGAAGCATCGGCGATGACGGTATCGTCGGCGACGCCCGCGCCGGGGCGCTGGGCCGCGAAATGCGCGCCGACATCGCGCATGTCCTGCGCACTCAGGATATCGGCATAGGGTTTCATCAGCGCGGCCAACCCCGTGGTGCGATGACCACTCTTGAACAGGGCCAACTGGCGGGCCACGTAGCGCTCGGGCATGCCGGCGATGCGCGGCGCGCCCTGCTGCATGGCGTTGCCGTCCAGCCCGTGGCAGGCGGAACATGCGCCGGCCTTGTTGGCGCCATTCTGCGGATCGCCCCAATGGGTCTTGGCCAGTTCGGCGAGGGGATCGGCGGCGGCCGTGGCGGCCGCGTCGATCGGGGTGGTCTGCGCCGGCGCCGTTTCCGGCAGCGGATTGACGGTGGTCTGGGCGACGGCCACCGCGGCGGCGGCCAGGACGGCCAGACCGGCGATGCCATAAACGCGGGCGTAGCGCATGGGAAACTCCGAAGGGCGACGCGGGCGACAGGCGCGCGTCGAGCCACGGGATTATCGACGCGACGCAGGCGCACGGTCAAACGCCGGCCCGCGACCGGGGCGTGTCATCCTATGCCGATGTCGAACCCCTTCGCCCGTGCCCGCTATCTGCTGTCGGCCCACACCCCGCGCCAATTGCCGCCGGAAGGCGGGCGCGAGGTCGCCTTCGCCGGCCGTTCCAATGCTGGCAAGTCCAGCGCCCTCAACGCGATCTGCCAGCAGAATGCGCTGGCCCGCGTCTCCAAGACCCCCGGGCGCACGCAGCAGTTGGTGTATTTCGACCTGCCGCCCTACGCCGATATCCACCTGGTCGATTTGCCCGGCTACGGCTACGCCAAGGTTCCCAAGGAGATGCAGGAGCACTGGCAGGCCTTCATCGCCGATTATTTCGAGACAAGGCGCGCGCTGGCTGGCCTGGTGGTGGTGATGGACATCCGCCATCCGCTCAGGGAATACGACCAGCAGATGCTCGGCTACGCGGTCCGCCGCGGCATCCCCGCGCACGTGCTGTTGACCAAGGCCGACAAGCTTTCGCGCGGCGCGGCCGGCAGCGTGCTGCTGCAGGTGCGCCGGGACCTCGCTGCGATGTTCGGCGACACGGTCAGCGTGCAGACGTTCTCCGGCGAGTCCAAGCAGGGCGTCGAAGAGGCCCGCGCCGTACTGGATCGATGGCTGGAGCTGGCCACCGCCAGGCGCGCCGGCTGATTCCGGAACGGCCCACCGCCACGGCCGCGCACGCAGCGGGATGCGGACTGTCCATAATGTCGGCTCACCCCCCGCGAGCCGCCCATGTCCGGCCCTTCCGCAATCAATGACACGCTGATCACCGACCATCGCCAGCTGGTCGAGGTCATGGCCTCCGGCGAGAAGCCGCGCGCCGACTGGCGCATCGGCACCGAGCACGAGAAGTTCGGTTTCCGCCTCGACGACCTGCGCCCGCCGGAATTCGACGGCGAACGCGGCATCGAGGCGCTGCTGAAAGGTCTGGCCCGCTTCGGCTGGACGCCGTTCGAGGAACACGGGCGGGTGATCGCGCTGACCAAGGGCATGGCCTCGGTCACGCTGGAACCGGCCGGCCAGCTTGAACTCTCCGGCGCGCCGCTCGAAACCATCCACGACACCTGCAAGGAAGTCGGCGGCCACCTGCGCGAAGTGCGCGAAGTCGCCGACGACCTGCGCCTCGGCTTCCTCGGCATGGGCTTCCAGCCCAAGTGGCGGCGCGATGAGATGCCGTGGATGCCCAAGGGCCGCTACAAGATCATGCGCGACTACATGCCGAAGGTCGGCCAACTCGGCCTCGACATGATGACGCGCACCTGCACGGTGCAAGTCAACCTCGACTACGCATCCGAAGCGGACATGGTGAAGAAGTTCCGCGTCTCGCTGGCGCTGCAGCCGGTGGCGACCGCGCTGTTCGCCGATTCGCCCTTCACCGACGGCAAGCCCAACGGCTACCAGAGCTACCGCTCGCACATCTGGACGGATACCGACGGCGACCGCACCGGCATGCTCGATTTCGTGTTCGAGGACGGCTTCGGCTACGAGCGCTACGTCGATTACCTGCTCGACGTGCCGATGTATTTTTCCTATCGCAATGGCGAATACCTGGACCTGGCCGGCCGTTCCTTCCGCGACTTCCTCGCCGGTGAGCTGGATGGCCTGCGCGGCGAATTGCCGACGCTGCGCGACTGGAACGACCACATGACCACCGCCTTCCCGGAAGTGCGGATGAAGAAATTCCTGGAGATGCGCGGCGCCGATGGCGGCCCGTGGGGCCGGCTGTGCGCGCTACCGGCGTTCTGGGTCGGCCTGCTCTACGACGATGCCGCGCTCGATGCCGCCTGGGATCTGGTCAAGGATTTCTCGATGGCCGAGCGCCACGCCTTGCGCGACGGCGTGCCGATGCACGCGTTCCGGCTGCCCTTCCGCGGGGCCACGGTGCGCGAGCTGGCCATCGAAGCGTTGAAGATCTCGGTGGCGGGCTTGCGCCGGCGCGCGCGCCGCAACATCGGCGGCCAGGACGAATCCGCCTTCCTCGACCCGCTGATCGAGATGGCCGAGGCGGGCCAGACCGCGGCCGACCGCAAGCTGGCGCTGTTCCACGGCGAGTGGAACGGCGACATCGATCGCGTGTTCGGGGAGTTCGCGTACTGAGGCAGCGTTTCAGCCGGCCGCGGCCAGCTGCGGCCGGATTTCCTGCGCGACCTTGCCGCCGTGCACGACCGGAAAGCCTCAGGTTGTCCGGCCATTCAATGCGGCAAACGATATAGAGGGACTCCCTTGCAATCGTGTTTTCCAAAGCAAGCAAGGGCACCGGTTTCAGCATTTAAGGCGAAGGACATGTAATCCGTTATTTCAGTATCGAGTTGGTCCGTTCTGAGGGTGGCATCGTAATATCGATCTATGCTGGGTACATACAGAACGATGTGATTGAAATAATTTGGCATGGGAATATCTGGGTCAAACAAATATAGTTTTTCTGGGTCGCCCAGACGCGTATATGCCGGTTGGGAATTGATGCCTGCAGCGGCCAGAAGCGATTGAAGAAGAAGCACCATGCCCTTGCAATCGGCTTCCTTGCTGGAGAGTGTTTGCCGTAGATCCGCAGGCTGCTGCATTTCCAAAACAGTCTGTCGCCGATTGGCGTACTTTATGTTTCCGGAAATCCATTCCTGAGCAATTCTTGCCGCAGCAGCGGGCTTGACGCCCGGAGGAAAAATTTGTTTGGCAATTTCCTCCACCGTCTTGACATCGACACGCCCTGCCCAGGCGCTGGCACGTGTATGCAACGCATAAGATTTCCACGACGGCACTTGGGAAAAAATCAGGAAGCCATTGTCGCTAGATTCAAAAACTATTTTATCCGCAGAATATTTTATTCTTGTGCCCTCCGATAAAAACCCTCCTTGAAACCCCTTCAAAACCACTTTCGAGGCAAGTCCTGGCTGAAAAGCGAAGTCGAACATTTTTTCGGTTTCTGGCATGGTTTTGTTTTGACGAAAAAAAACGAGCGTTAAAACATCCCCGTTTCTCAAGGTTCTTCCAGTCGACGGCAGGAAGCATCGCTCTTTTCGCGCGATACAATCATTTATCTCGGAAATCTCCTTCTCGGTGAGTACATAGTCTGTATCGGAGTCGACCGAAATCGACACGTATTTTTGCGTGAAGGCTGGTGGGTAGAGGGCTGGAATAGGCACCTTGTCCCACGGCGTATCGGTGCCGCTGAACTTGATTACATGAGTAGATCGGTGAGATTCCAGAGTATTTCTTGTGAGGTCAACTTCTTCCAAAGTACAACCATGCGTGCCTTTGCACGCCTCGCCAAATGATGATTGGCTGAATAGGCTTATGACAGCCAGCATTAGCGCCAAATGCAATTTCATAGAATATCGATCCGGGTCAGACTGATGCGCAACGATCGCCGCGCATCGGGGGTTAAAACCGTTAAGTGCCTGGAGTAATGGTGGCTTCTATTTCTTTCTTAGTGTTATTGTTTTCGTTATCGATGATATCGGCTGCCTTATTTCCTTGAGCAACTGCAGTGTCACATATCATTGCAAAATAGCCCCCATATTTTGGGAACATATCTATGACATTGCATGCAATATCCATCATGCCCAATGCTTCTTTGCCGGCTTCATTGGCGTCAGTTATCGCTTTATCTTCAGGCGAAGGTTGCGGCTGTTGATCCGCCTGCGCAATCCCTACGCGGATCCGATCAGCCTGCTGCAGGTCGAACTGCTGCAGCGCTGGCGCGGCGGAGAACGCGCGGACGAAGACCTGCTGCGCGCGCTAGTCGCCACCGTCAACGGGATCTCCGCGGGCATCCAGAACACCGGTTGATCCCGCCGCATCCGGCGGCGGGATTTTCCTTGCCGATCAGCTCGCGATTGCTTCGGCGATGACATCGGCCATCGCTGTCGTGGGTCGCCCAAGCAACCGGCCGAGCGTGCCGCTGTCGTCGAACAGGGCGCCCTTGGCGGCACCGGCGTCCGAATCGGACAGCATCTCGGCGACGAAGTCGGGCAGCCCGGCCGCCAGCAACGCATCGCGATAGTCCTGCTGCGGCAGATCCTGGTAGGCGATCGGCGTGCCGGTCTGGCGCGCGAGTTCTGCGGCGAAACCAGCGAGCGTGATCGCGTCGTCGCCGGCGAGTTCGTACACCTTGCCGGCCTGGGCGTCGTCGCTGGCGATGACGATGGCAGCGGCCTCGGCATAGTCGGCACGCGCGGCGATGGACAGGCGTCCATCGCCGGCGCTGCCCAGCAAGGTGCCGTGCTGGAGGACGCCGGGAATGCCGGCCGTGGAGTTCTCCGCGTACCAGCCGTTGCGCAGCAGCACGTGCGGCAGGCCGGACGCTTGCAGCGCCTGCTCGGTCTGCACGTGTTCAGCGGCCAGCCCAAGCGGGGACGTGTCCGCGTGCAGCAGGCTGGTGTACGCGAGCAGGCCGACGCCGGCGCGCACGGCGGCATCGATCACCGCCTGGTGTTGCGCGGCACGTTTGCCGACTTCGCTGGACGAGACCAGCAGCAGGCGATCGACGCCGGCAAGCGCGGCATCAAGGGTGTTGGGGCGGTCGTAGTCGCCCTGGCGGACCTGCACGCCACGCGCGGCAAGGTCGGCGACCTTGGCCGGGTCACGGGCGATGGCGGCGATGCGATCGGCAGGCGTGTCGCGGGCGAGCAGGGACTGGATGGCCAGCCGGCCGAGCTGGCCGCTGGCGCCGGTGACGCCGATGAGGGGGAGATTGCTCATGGATTGCCTCGAGGTGGGGATGGGCGCATCGATCGGATCGGTGCGGGAAGGGCAGTCTGGACCCTATACTTACTTTTCGTAAGTACGCACCTAAAGGTAAGTGCCATGGCCGAGCAATCGCAGGTCGATTCCCTGTCCAACCGCCTGCGCCGTGGCGACTTGCTGGCGGCGGAGTGCCCTTCGCGCGATGTGCTGCGGCATGTCACCAGTCGCTGGGGCGTGCTGGTGCTGCTGGTGCTGGCCGAAGGCACGCAGCGCTTCAGTGGCCTGCGCCGGCGGATCGGTGGCGTCAGCGAGAAGATGCTGGCGCAGACCCTGCAATGGCTGGAAGACGATGGCCTGGTCGACCGGCATGAATTCCCGGTGGTGCCGCCACACGTGGAATACACCCTGACCCCGCTGGGTGCGGAGGCTGCCGAGCGGGTGCGCGGGCTGGCCGACTGGATCGAGCTCAACCTGCATCGCATCGCGGCAAAGCGAGACGTGGCCGGCTGACCGGCTGACGCAACGCAGCGTGCCTCCCGAGGCGCATCGGCTTATACTCCCCTCCAGTATCGAGTGAGAGGTGTTCGTGCCGCATTCGCCGGAAGAGAAGAAGCGCGCCATCGCCCGCCTGCGCCGCATCCGCGGGCAGGTGGACGGGCTGGAGCGGGCGATCGCGGCCGGCACCGATTGCGGGCCGGTCCTGCAGCAGATCGCCGCGCTGCGCGGTGCGGTGAATGGCCTGATGGCCGGCATCCTGGACAGCCATCTGCGCGAGGAATTCACCCAGGTCGCCACCGACCCGAAGATCCAAAAACAGCACCAGCAGAGCATCGACGAAGTGATCGCGCTGGTGCGTTCCTATCTGAAATAAGCAAGGAGTCCTGCCCATGAAATCCCGTGCCGCCGTTGCCTTCGCCGCAGGCGAACCGCTGCAGATCGTCGAGATCGACGTCGCCCCGCCCAAGGCCGGCGAAGTGCTGGTCAGGATCACCCATACCGGCGTTTGCCACACCGATGCGTTCACTCTCAGCGGCGACGATCCGGAAGGTCTGTTCCCGGTGGTGCTGGGGCACGAGGGCGCCGGCATCGTGGTGGAAGTGGGCGAGGGCGTGACCAGCGTTGCGCCTGGCGACCACGTGATCCCGCTGTACACGGCGGAATGCGGTGAATGCCTGTTCTGCAAATCGGGCAAGACCAACCTGTGCACCTCGGTGCGCGCGACCCAGGGCAAGGGCGTGATGCCGGACGGCACCTCGCGCTTTTCCTACAACGGCCAGCCGCTGTACCACTACATGGGCTGCTCGACCTTCAGTGAATACACCGTGGTCGCCGAAGTGTCGCTGGCCAAGGTCAATCCCGATGCCAACCCGGAGCACGTCTGCCTGCTGGGCTGTGGCGTGACCACCGGCATTGGCGCCGTGCACAACACGGCGAAGGTGCAGGCGGGCGACAGCGTCGCGGTGTTCGGGCTGGGCGGGATCGGGCTGGCGGTGATCCAGGGCGCGCGCCAGGCCAAGGCCGGCCGCATCATCGCCATCGACACCAATCCGTCCAAGTTCGAGATGGCGAAGCAATTCGGCGCGACCGACTGCGTCAACCCGAAGGACCACGACAAACCGGTCCAGGAAGTCATCGTGGAGATGACCGGTTGGGGCGTGGATCATTCGTTCGAGTGCATCGGCAACGTCAACGTGATGCGCGCGGCGCTGGAATGCGCGCATCGCGGCTGGGGCCAGAGCGTGATCATCGGCGTGGCCGGTGCGGGCCAGGAAATTTCCACGCGGCCGTTTCAGCTGGTGACCGGGCGCAAATGGATGGGCACCGCGTTCGGTGGAGTGAAGGGTCGCACGCAGCTGCCGGGCATGGTGGAAGACGCGATGAAGGGCGATATCGAGCTGGCGCCGTTCGTCACCCACACCATGCCGCTGGATGGCATCAACGATGCCTTCGACCTGATGCACGAAGGCAAGTCGATCCGCAGCGTGGTGCATTTCTGATGCAGCGCGTCGAACATCGCGCCTGCTTTGGCGGATGGCAGGACGTGTACGAACACGCATCCAGCACGCTGGGCTGCACGATGCGGTTCGCGGTGTACCTGCCGCCGCAGGCCGAGCACGGCCCGGTGCCGGTGCTGTACTGGCTGTCGGGGCTGACCTGCACCGAGCAGAACTTCATCACCAAGGCCGGCGCGCAGCGTTATGCCGCCGAGCACGGCATCGCCATCGTCGCGCCGGACACCAGTCCGCGCGGCGACGGCGTGGCCGATGCGGACGGCTACGACCTCGGCAAGGGCGCGGGCTTCTACCTCAACGCCACCCGCGCGCCTTGGGCCGCGCATTACCGCATGTACGACTACGTGGTCGATGAACTGCCGGCGCTGGTCGAGGCCAACTTCCCGGTCACCGACGCGCGCGCGATCAGCGGGCATTCGATGGGCGGGCACGGCGCGCTGGTGATCGCGCTGCGCAATCCGGGGCGCTACCGCAGCGTGTCGGCGTTTTCGCCGATCGTGGCGCCGTCGCAGGTGCCGTGGGGCGAGAAGGCGTTCGCCGCCTATCTTGGCGAGGACCGCGAGACGTGGCTGGCGTATGACGCCACCGCGCTGGTGTCCGGCGATCTGGCAGAACGCCTGCCGCTGCTGGTCGAGCAGGGTGGTGCCGATGAATTCCTCGCCAGCCAGCTCAAGCCCGAACTACTGCAACGGGCTGCGGAAACCCAAGGGCATCCGTTGACGCTGCGCATGCGGCCCGGCTACGACCACAGCTATTACTTCATCGCCAGCTTCATCGGCGACCACATCGGCCACCACGCGCGCGCGTTGAAATCCTGAAAGGGCAGTGGTGGCGCTTGCCGCCACTGCCTGACGGACTCATTCCTCGGCGAACGCCTTCAATTCGTCCAGCCTGCGTTGCGCGCGTGCCAGGCTATGGCCAGTCACCGCGTCGTCCATGGCACGTGCCAGCCGTGGACGCGACGGGTTGCGCGACCAGCGATGGAACCACCACGTTGCCAGCAGGCCGAATGTGCCCACGGCCAGCATGATGGCGATGGATGCCCCCATGTTGGCGTAGAAATCCACGTGCGCCAGCCAGTAGAACAAGGTGGCCATGAAGGGAATCCAGAACAACCACCAAACCAGGCCGACCGCCATGCCGCCAACCACGTAAACCCTGCGCAAATTCGCCAGCTTGAATTGAGTCTGGGTCAGGGATTCCGCGCGATCGATGCGGGCCAGCATCCCCAGGACGATGCCGCCCAGAATGATGCACAACACGCCATAGACGTGCACGAGGATGGCGGAATAGAAAAGCGCGCCGCCATCCCTGAGCGCACTCCACACCGACACGCCCAGAGCAATGCACAACAAGCCGAACAGGACCTGCAAGGTTTGCCCGAGCCACAAGGGCCACATGCCGAGCTGGATGCGGGCGATGCCGCGCCGGCGTTCGTTCCGCAGCAGCAAGCTGTCCTGCGTGGCCATGCGGGCTTCAAGGCGGCGGAGGCCGGTTTTGAGAGTGTCGAAATCAAGGTCGGGGGCGGTCATGGCGTGGTGTCCCGTGGTCATGTGGAGGCCAGCGTGTTGCGCAGGCGTTCCTTCAAACGATTCAGTTTGGTGCCGACGTTGCTTTCGGATATCCCCAGTACCTCGGCGATATCCCGATGGCTGCACTCGTCCAGGTGCAGCATCAACAACGCGCGGTTCAGGGGATCCAGGCTGTGCATCGCCCGTTGCAGAAGGACGAGTTGCTCGTCCTCTTCGAGGTCGCGGGCGGGCGCCTCGGCATCGTGCAGGTCGGCGTCGTAGGCGACATGGTGCCGGCGCCGCCGGGTTTCACCACGGACTTGAGAGATCGCGGTGTTGAGGGCCACGCGGTACATCCACGTGGAGAATGGACGCGTGGGGTCGTAACGAGGCCAGGCTTGCCAGAGTGCCGCCACGATGTCCTGCATCAGGTCGTCGCGGTCGTGCGAAGTCCATGCATAGCTGCCCGCGACCTTGCGCACGATGCCGGCGTGCGCGCGCAGTCGCGCCTCGAAACCGGCTTCGGTGACGGGACGATCCATGGCGGAGGTGGAAGGCATGGGCGATACGGTGTTCGAGAGGGTGTCGGAGAGGTGATTCGCCCGGCGCCTGCAAACATCACACCGCGGCCCGCATCCGGCATTGCCGATGCAAGGGAGTCAGTCGCTGGCGTCCAGCCGCCAGTCCGTGTAGGCGAAGCGGCCATCGCGCAGCACGGTTTCACCCCGAACAATGCCGATGGGATGCGCGAACATCGGCCCGTCGGACACGCAGGTGTGGAACTCGCCGTGCTCGCCACAGGGGTCGGCGCGCGGCGGCAGGTCATCCAGCAGGGCATCGTCGAAAGCGCGGCCGCAGAAGCCGCCGTCCAGTTGCGTCGTGTCCACGCAACACAGGTGCGCGCGCAGGCCACCTGAGACCATGCTGCGTGACAGCCGTGCCGTGTCGCTGCCGAACAGGGGCGTGACGATGTCCCAGCTCGAACGCGCGAGGTTCTGCGCGCGATAGGCGCGGATGTCCTCGAGGAAAAGGTCGCCGAACGCCATCGTGCGCAGGCCGGGCCAGCGTGCGGCCGCTTCCCCGAGCGCTGCTGCCATCGCCTGTTCGTAGTCGGCGTTCGAGCACTCCGCCGGGATCATCGTTTCCTGCAGGGGCAACCCGGTCGCGCGCGCCTGCGCATGCAGGACATCGCGGCGGATGCCCTGCATCGAGACGCGGTCGAAGTCTTCCGTGAGCGTGGTCAGCAACCCGACGACTTCGACATCATCGCGTTGGCGCAGTGCGTGCAAGGCCCAGGCGGCGTCCTTGCCACCGCTCCAGGCCAGCAGCACCGGTACGGGAGCCGGCATCTCAGGCCGCGGTGACGTCCCTGAGCTGCCAGTGCGAGCCGGCCAGCAGGCGCAACCGGTGCTTGAGCGCATCGCCGTTGAGCCGGGTCACCACGATCAGGTCCACGTGCAAATCGTCCATCTGGCCGGTGACGGTGGCTTCCGGATCGACGGCCGCCAGTTTCGGATCGATCTCGTCCGGGTCGTCCTGGGTGGCCGCCCACCTGCGGTAGAGCCCGTCCTCGCGCAACGCGGCCTGCAGCTCCTCGGCGAAGCCTTCGGCGCCATGCGAACGGAAGCCGAAATCGCCGCCGATGCGGGCGAGATCGGGTTGCGGGAGGGTGATGTAGTAGCGGGTCGGCATGCGGGATCCTTGCAACGGGGTTTGCGAAGGATAGCCGGCCCGCCCGGTGCCGGGGTCAGGACAGCGTGACGGGGTTTTCGGTCGCGTAGGCGATGGTGACCGTTCCCGGCCCCATGTTGACCGCACCGGTCATGCTCATCTGGGACTCCAGCAGGGTGACGGAACTCTCGCGGCAGGCTTCGGCCAGTTGCTCGTAGCCAGGGAACGCACGCATCTTCTCCAGCGGCCCGCCATAGCTCATGTTCACCACCGACACGATCAGCCCGCGGCGGATCTGCGCGGCGGCATCGGCGAACAGCTTCTCGACCGCGTTTTCGAAGCCGCGGACCTTGGCGATCGGCCGGGTGACGCCCTGGTTGCAGTACAGGATCGGCTTGATGTCGAGGGCGCTTCCGAGCATCGCGCCGAACAGCCCGACGCTGCGGTCGCCCTTCTTCCGGGCCCGGTTGCGCACGTAGTAGAGGTCGGGGACGACCGCGAAGGCCTGGGTGCGCTTGGCGATGTGCTCCAGCCGCGCGCGGATCAACGGTGGTTGTTCGCCCTGCTCGCGCATTCGCAGGCCGGCGATCAGGGGGATGCCGACGCCGGTGAACAGGTTCCCGGTGTCGATCACGCGCAGCGAGAACGGTGAACGGTTGCCGGCCGCCTCGCGGATCGGGCGGTATTCGTTGAGGATGCTGTAGCTGGCCTGGGTTGCGTTGTCGAAGATTTCGCTGCGGGTGCGGGTGACGGTGAGGCAGAACACGTAGTCGTACTCGATCACCAGCCGCTCGAGGAACAGCGTGCTGATCTGCTCCACGGTATAGGCGCTGGTCTCAGCCTCGGTTCCCTCGCTCGCGAGGTCGCTTTCGAGGTATTGCCGGGTGGCTTCCTCGTCGCGGGTGTCGCTAACGGTGTAGTCCTTGATCCGCACCGCGATGGGCATGATCAGGACATCGCCCGATTCGTAGTAGGAACGCGGCAGATCGCAAGTCGCGTCGACCAGGAATCCAATACGCATGGCAGCTACCCCCTGTGGAGCGTTGGCGCGAAGCGCGTCGAAGGGCGGTTCCGGTGGATCGGTGCGGCGGCGCAGTGCGGCGGATGGAACGCCCGCGTTCGTCCGATTCTGCCCGAAAACGCCCGCTGCTGCAGGGTCAGCGAGAGTAGGCGGGCGGCAGCGCGGATTCGGCCCGGTGCAGGTAGCGGTCGCGCAGCTCGGTCTGGCGCGATTTCATCGGCACGGCGCGGCCGTCCAGCCACAGCTGCGAAGCCGTCTGCGCGACATCCAGCGGGTCCCCGCTCCACAGCGCGAGGTCGGCGCGGCGGCCCACCGCGATGCCGCCGATCTGGTCGCCCACGCCGAAGGCCTGCGCGGGCACGCGGGTGAGGCCGGCCAGCGCGGCCTCCCACGGCATCCCGTAGGACACGGCGTTGCCGGCCAGCTGGCGCATCTTGCGCGCGTAGTGCGAACCATCGCTGCCCATCGCGAAACCCACGTCCACGCCCGCCTGGTTCATGCGCGCGGCGTTCTCCAGCGTCGCGCCGATCTGGTCGAAGTCGGCCGGCAGGTTGGCGAGGGTGTCGACGAACACCGGCACCTTGGCCGCGGCGATCTCGTCGGCGACCTTCCAGCCTTCGCTGGCGCCGACCAGCGCGATGCGGACATTGCGCGCCTTGGCCCAGCGCAGCACGCGGCGGATGTCCGATGCGCGATGCACGCCGACCGCGACGCGCCCGCCGCCGCCGAAGTACTTCGCCAGCGTCGTGCGGCCGGCGGGCGTCAGCAGCGCGAATTGCGAATCAGGCGCGATGCGGCCGCGCACTTCATCGACCAGCTGGTCGAGGATCATCCATTGGCCCGCGCGCGAGCCGCCGGTCAGGTTGGCGCCATCCGCGCCCAGACTGATGAACAGCACCTTCGGGCCGAACGGATCGAGGCTGCCGTCGAAGCGCACAGGCGCGCCCTGGCCGCCGATGAACGAACCGCCCGAGGTCGAAGTGGCTGTCAACAGCGTCCAGCCGAAGCCTTCCACGCGCGCGACCGGGATCAGCACCGACTCCGGGTTGTAGGCGGTGGTGACGTCGAATTCCGGACGCACCTGCATGTCCTTGCTGCCGCTGCCCAGCGCGAGGTGGCTATCGACGGTCGCGGATTCGCCGCTGACTTCTTCGGCGCCGATGTCGTTGATGCCGGCGAACAATGCGGGGGTCAACGGCTTGCCCTTCGCATCCAGCACGGGCGCGTTGCCGCCGTCCAGTCCGCGTCCGATCGCCGCGATGCGGCCGTTGCGGACCAGCACGTCGGCACCCTGCAGCGTGCCCTGTGCCGTGGCGGTGTGCACGGTGGCATTGCGGATCAACAGGTCCTGCGCCAGGGCGCCGGCAGAGATCAGGCACAGTGCGCCGGCGGCGGCAAGTTGCTTCATCGACGGGCGCTTCATTTCGCCTCTCCCTGCATCAGGTCCTGGCCGAGCATGAAGTCCGACCTGGGTTGCAGCTTCGGGTCGTTGCGGTCGTACAACCGGGTGCCATCGATGTAGACCTGCTCGGCGCGCGCGTAGCTGGAGAACGGGTTGCCGTTCCACACCACCACGTCGGCCATCTTGCCGGGCTCGAGCGAGCCGGTCATCTTCTCGATGCCCATCGACTTCGCGGCGTTGATGGTGAGCCAGCGGATCGCGTGCTCGGGCGTGGTGTCGATGCCGATGCGCCGGCCGTTCGCCATCACCTTCGCGGCTTCCTGGTTCAGGCGCTGGATGCCTTCCCCCGAATCGCTGTGGACGATCGCGCAACCGCCGGGCGCGCGATCGACCATCAGCAGGTTCTCCTGGATGCCGTCGAAACTCTCCATCTTGAAGCCCCACCAGTCGGCCCAGAGCGCGCCACAGACACCTTCGGCACCGAGGCGATCGGCGATCTTGTAGGCTTCGACGCCGTGGTGGAAGGCGCTGATCTTGAAGCCGAACTCCTTGGCAAGATCCAGCATGATCGCCATTTCGTCGGCGCGGTAGCAGTGGTTGTGCACGCGGATGTCGCCGTTGATCGCGCCGGCCAGCGAATCCATCTTCAGGTCGCGCTTGCCGCCGCCGTCCTTACCGGAATCCTGGCCGCCCTTGCGCTTCTTCATGTATTCGGCCGCATCGGCGAAGGCCGCGCGGAAGCCGGCGATGTTGCCCATGCGTGTCGACGGGCCGCCACGGCTGCCGTACACGCGTTTGGGGTTCTCGCCGCAGGCCATCTTCAGGCCCCAAGGGGCGCCCGGGAACTTCATCCCCTGGTAGGTGGTGCTGTAGACGTTCTTCAAGGTGACGCCGCGGCCGCCGATCAGGTTGGCGGAGCCGGGCAGGATCTGCAGGGAAGTGATGCCGCCGGCGAGCGCGGCGGCGAAGCCCGGGTCCTGAGGCCAGATCGAATGCTCGGCCCAGACCTGCGCGGTGACGGGGGAGGTCATCTCGTTGCCGTCGCTGTGCGCCGAGGCCGCCGGGCTGGGATACACGCCGAGGTGCGAATGCACGTCGATGATGCCGGGCGTCACCCACTTGCCGCGCGCATCGACGCGGACCGCGTCGGCCGGGACTTCGAGCTTGGCGCCGACGGCGACGATCTTGCCGTCCAGCATCAGCACGTCGGCGCTCTCCAGCCGCTTGCCGGTGCCGTCGAGCACGGTCGCACCGGCCAGCAGCACGGGTGCGGACGGGATGCGCTGATAGGTGCTGGGATACGGATCCTCGATGTACGAGTACGGCTTGGCAGCCGGTCCGGCACTCTCCGGTTTCTTTCCCGGCGTGGTGGCGCAGGCGGCCAGCACCAAGGCCGCGCAGGCGGCAAGGGTCGTCTTGTGCATGTGGTCCATCCCCGTGTGGATTCGCAAACCTAGCCCGATCGGGCGTCCGTGCCAACCCTGCCGGAAGTCCGGGGGGCTAGACTGGCTTCACGTTTCCACGCAGGGCCATGCAATGACCGACGCGAATGCCGCCGTGATCGTCGCCTTCTGGCGCGAGGCCGGGATGGCCAAGTGGTTCAACGGTGGGCCGGTGTTCGATGCGGAATGCCGCGAGCGCTTCAGGGACGAACACCTGTCGGCCTCGCGCGGCGAGTTGGCCGATTGGCTGAATGATGCCGAATCTTCGCTGGCGCTGTTGATCCTGCTGGACCAGATCCCGCGCAACATCTACCGCGGCAGCGGCCATGCCTTCGCCACCGACGGGCTGGCGCGCCGCTACGCGCTTGAGGCGATCAAGGCGGGACGCGATGGCGAGTGCGAGGCGGCCTTGCGCGGCTTCTTCTACCTGCCGCTGGAGCATTCCGAATCGATGGCCGACCAGCATCGCTCGGTCGAGCTGTTCGCCGCGCTTGGCAACGACACCATGTACCAGTACGCGCTCAAGCATCGCGAAGTGATCGGGAAATTCGGTCGCTTCCCGCATCGCAATGCCGCGCTCGGCCGCACCAGCACGCCCGATGAGCAGGCGTGGTTGGACGCGGGCGGCGGGTTCTAGGCGCGCTGCTCAGTAACGCGGTACGGACGGATCGAACGCCGCCCAGGCATCGATGCCGCCGACGACGTTGTAGACCTCGCCGAAGCCTTGCTGGCGGAAATGTTCCGCTGCCTGCGCGCTGCGCCCACCGTGGTGGCACAGGAAGGCGATCGGCGTGCCTTTGGCCAGGGCTTCAACCGCTGCGCCGCCGTCATCCAGCGTGAGGTGCGCGACCGGGGCCGAGGCCAACCCGCGCTCATCGAGCGGGCGCACGTCCACCAGCGTCAGCGTGCCCGCGTGCACGCGCGCCTCGGCTTCGGCGGGCGTCAGGTTGCGCACGGGCCTGGGCGCATTCGGGTTGTCGATGACCAGGCCCTTGCCGCGCACGTCATCGGCGAAATCGAGCGTCAGCCCGTCTGCGCGACGCAGGTCGCCGACCGGGAACTGCAGGACCACGCCATCGGCATCCACTCGCACGGCATGTTCGTCGGGTTGCACCAGGTGCAGGCGCGTGCGGTAGTTCGGGTCGATGGCGATTTCCACCACCATTCCGCCTTCCCCCGCATCGGCCATGGCCCGCTTGAGCATGGCTTGCGCAGCCGGGGTCACGGTGACCTTGGGTGGCGTGCGATCCGGCGGCGGCAAACCGAGCGCCGCCTGCAGTTCGCCGGTCGCGGCCATCTGCACGATGATGTCGCTGCCGCCGACCAGTTCGCCGCCGATGTAGAGCTGCGGGATGGTCGGCCAGTCGCCGTACTGCTTGATGCCGTCGCGGATCTCGGCGTCCGAGAGTACGTCGACGTGCGCGAACGCCACGCCCAGACCCTGCAGGGTGCCGGCGGCCTGCGCCGAGAACCCGCATTGCGGCGCATCGGGTTGGCCCTTCATGAACAGCACCACGGGATGCACGGCGAGGAGGTCGTCGATGCGCTGGCGCAGCGCGGGATCGAGGGACATGGCGATGACTCCGGGGGAATGCGCGGATTCTACGCCGTGGCATGATCCGTCGATGCCCGACGCCGTGATCCATCGCCCACCCACGCATCCGCACCTCTGCTGGTTCTGGCTTGTCGCAAGCCAGTTGCTGGTGGTGATCGTGTGGTGGCGGTTGGGTTGGCAGGTCGGCCTGCCGCTGATGGTGGCGACGCACCTGCCGCTCTGGTGGGGCGTGCTGTGGCCGTATTCGCGCTTCTACGGCCCAGTGCTGAACCGGCTGCCGGGCGATGCGCCGCGCGTGTGGCTGACCATCGACGATGGTCCCTCCGACGACACGCTGGAACTGCTCGACGTGCTGGATGCGCATCAGGCGAAGGCGACGTTCTTCCTGGTCGCCCAGCGTGCGGCAGCGCGCCCGGAGCTGGTGCGTGCGGTCATCGAACGCGGCCACGACGTCGGCAACCACAGCGACAGCCATCCGCAGGCGTGGTTCTGGGTGCTCGGGCCCCGGCGCATGCGGCGCGAGATCACCCATGCGCAGGACACGCTCACGCGGTTGTCCGGACGCGCGCCGCGCTGGTTCCGCGCGGTGGTGGGGATGTCGAATCCGTTCGTGCAGGCGCCGCTGCGCGACCTTGGTTTGGCACGGGTGGCATGGAGCGTGCGCGGTTTCGATGGCGTGGATCGCAGCGCGGATGCGGTGGTGGCGCGCATCGGGCCCGGCCTGGTGCCCGGCGCGATCGTGCTGCTGCACGAAGGCGGGCGCGATGGCCGACATGTGGAGATCCTGCGGCGGGTGCTTGCCGCGCTGAGCGAGCGCGGCCTCAGCGCCCCGTTGCCGGAAGCCTGATCCGTCAACCCCTTCAGGGACCGGCGCGTTCCGCGACCACCAGCCAGTTGTTGAACGGCGTCCTGCCGTGCAGCGGTTCTAAGGTCGCGCGCAACCCGAGTGCGTGGAACCGCGATTCGAAGCCGTCGCGGGTCGGGAAGTGCATCGGCGTGGCCTTCATCCAGCCGATGCGGTGGGCGAGGAAATCGGCCATGCGGGTCACCTGGCTGCGCGCGCCTTGTTCGCGCAGTCCGCTACGGATCACCATGCGTCCATGCGGCACCAGCATCCGCGCGCAGGCGTCGATGACCGCGGCCTGCGCATCGGGGTCGAGGTACTGCAGTACGTCGAGAATGGCTACCGAGCCGCGGTGTCTCTCGGGCAGGGCGGTGGCGATGTCGCCGGCCTCGAAGCGGGCATCGCGCCAGCCGGCCCGGTCCCGTGCCCGCGAGGCCTGCGCGATCTTTGCCGCATCCAGGTCGATGCCGAGGTAGCGCCTGTCGTCGCCATGCCCCCGCAGCGCATGCAGCAGCAACCCGATCCCGCAGCCCACGTCGAGCAGCGGGCCGTCGGCATCGGCCAGCGCCTGCAACGCACCGCGGTACACGGGGTCGCTGGCCAGCTTGCCGGCCGCGTAGTAGTAGAGGTAGCGATCGAACGGTCGCGCGGGATCGAGATATGCCCGAGCGATGGCGCGATGGTCCGCCTTCATGCGCCCTGCAGGGCCGCGCGCGCGACCGGCAGCGCGATACGCGTCCATTCCGCGTATTGGGCGGCAGAAGGATGCAGGCCGTCTTCGACCAGCATGCCGGGTGCCTCGCCGAGGCGCCGGCTGGCGGCGGTCACGTCGACGAAGGCCGCGCCATGCGCCTCGCACATGGTGTGGATGTGGGTGTTGTAGGCATCCAGCGCGTGCGCGACATGGGCCGTATCGCGCCCTTCCTTCGCGGCGAAAGGCGTGACGCCCCAGTCCGGGATCGACAGCACCAGCAGGCCGGCGGTCCCGCGCCTCGACAGCAGCGTGGCGCGATGAAACAGGGCGTCGAAGCCGGTGGCGAACTCGGGCAGTTCGCGTTGGCGGTACTGGTCGTTGACGCCGATGAGCAGGCTGACGAAATCCCACTCGCCATCGGCCAGGGCCGCATCGTCCATCGCATGCGCGAGTTCGTCGGTGGTCCATCCGGTGGTGGCGATGATGTGCGGGTCGCGCAGCGGGATCCGGAGTTGCCGCAGCGCGCCGGCGAGCTGCACCGGCCAGCGGCCGTCCTCATCCACGCCTTCGCCGATGGTGTAACTGTCGCCAAGCGCGAGGTAACCGAGCGTCGTCATCGCGTCCGTTCCGTCGGGGTTGCCGCTACCCTGCCACAGTCGCGTGTCAGGCGCTCGCGCTTTGCCGGTCCGCTGCGTCCGCCCAGCGCGAGAGCACGCGGTCGATGCGCTTGAACACGTCGCGCAGGACATCGGCCTCCGGCAGCAGCGTCACGCGGAAATGGTCGCGATAGGGCACGTTGAAGCTTGAGCCAGGCACGATCAGCACGTCCTCGTTTTCCAGCAGTTCCAGTGCGAAGGCATGGTCGTCGAAATCCCGTGCGGCCGCTCCCGCGACCCGCGGGAAACCGTACAGCGCACCCTGCGGCGCCACCAGTGACAGGTGCGGGCTGGCTTCGCAGCATTCGATCAGGGCGCGCCGGGTTTCGTACAGGCGTCCACCGGGTGCGGTCAGCGCGCTGACCGTATCGCCGCCATGCAGCGCCGCGCGGATGGCGAACTGACCGGGCACGTTGGCGCACAGGCGCAAGGCGCCGAGCAGGTCGAGTGCGTGGTGGTAGGGACCGATCACGGTCGGGTCGCCGGAGAGCATCAGCCAACCCACGCGCCAACCGCAGGCACGATGCACCTTCGACAGCCCGCCGAACGACAGGCAGGGCAGCTCGCCGGCCAGCGGGGCGAGCGGCTGGAAGGTCGCGTCGTCGTAGAGGATGTGGTCGTAGATTTCGTCGGACATCAACACCAGGCGGTGCTTGCGGGCGATGGCCACGATCCGTTCCAGCAGTTCTCGCGGGTAACTGGCACCGGTCGGGTTGTTGGGGTTGATCAGCACCAGCGCACGGGTGCGACTGGATACCAGCTTCTCGATCTCGGCCGGATCGGGCAGGAAGCCGTTTTCCGCCCGGCACGGGTAATACACCGGACGTCCATCGTTGAGGATGGTCGCCGCCGACCACAGCGGATAATCCGGCGAGGGCAGCAGCACTTCGTCGCCCGGGTTGAGCAGGGCACGCAGCGCGATGTCGATCAGTTCGCTGACGCCGTTTCCGATGAACACCCGCTCCGGCGAGGCGTTCGGGGTGCCGCGGTCGCGATGGAACTCGGCGACGGCTTCGCGTGCATCCGGCAGGCCCTGCTGGTGGGTGTAGGGATCGGTATCGTGGATGTGGCTGGTGATCGCCCGCTGCAGGTGTTCCGGCGCCCGGAAGCCGAATGCGCCGGGGTTGCCGATGTTCAGCTTCACCAGCCTGCGCCCCTGCATCTCCAGCTCGCGGGCGCGTCGGGCCAGTTCGCCGCGGATCTCGTAACGGACTTCGGACAGGCGGTGGCGGGTGGCGAGGCTGGGCGGGGACATGGCGGGCGGGCGGGAGGCGAAACAGGCCGCGAGGGTAACGCAAAGCGCGTATTCACGCCGCCCCGCGGCCCCCCGGTTCACCAGTTCATTAGAATCCCGGTCATGATGACTGCACGCGCTCACGCTTGACCCCCGAGGTCCATGCCCTGATCGGCATCGGCTGGCCCGCGCGCGAGGCCTGGCCGGCAGGCTGGGAAGCCGTGATCACCGCCCATCCGGATGCGCGTCCGGCCCGAGTGACGGAGCAGCACCGTTCCGGCTACGTGGTCGCCGAATCGATCGATGACGCGCAATCGGCCGAATCCCTGCCCGACTGGCAACGGCCTCGTTGCGAGCCGATCCATCGCGCTGCCGTGGGTGACTGGGTGCTGGTGGAAGGCGTGCCGGGCAAGCTGCGTATCGTCGCCTTGCTGCCGCGCATCAGCGTGATCAAGCGAGCCGCGGCGGGCGAGCACTACAAGCAGCAGCTGATCGCCGCCAACGTGGACACCGCGTTCGTGGTCACCGGCCTGGACGCCGATTTCAACGTCCGCCGCATCGAGCGCTACCTGTTGCTGCTCAAGGGCGGCGGCGTGCAGCCGGTGGTCGTGCTGACCAAGCAGGACATCGCCGAGGATGCGCCGGGCGCGGTCGCCGCGCTCGCCATGCTGGCCGAACAGGACATCCCCGTGCGCAGCGTCAACGCGCGCGAGGCCGACAGCGTGGCGGCGCTGCACCCGTGGCTGGGGCCCGGGCAGACCGTGGTGCTGGTGGGCTCCTCCGGCGCGGGCAAGTCCACGCTCACCAACACCTTGCTGGGCCGGACCCGGATGAAAACCGCCGCCGTGCGCGAACACGATGCGCGCGGCCGCCACACCACGACGCATCGTGCGTTGATCGCGATGCCGCAGGGTGCCTGCCTGATCGATACGCCCGGCATGCGCGAGCTCAAACCCACCGGCGAGGAACAGCTGGACGAAGCCGCCTTCGCCGACATCGAGGCGCTGGCAGCGCAATGCCGGTTCCGCGATTGCCGACATGACCAGGAGCCGGGTTGCGCCTTGCGAGTGGCAGTCGAGCGCGGCGAACTGGACCCCGGCCGCTTCGCCAACTACCTGAAGCTGCGCGATGAACTGGCTGCCGCCGCGCAGGTGCTGGAAGCGCGACAGGCGGCGAAGAAGTCGGATGCCAAGGGGCAGGCGCGGGCCTTGCATCGGCGGCCCGAGGACAAGTACGGTCGGCATTGATGGGCGACGTGCACGACATCGACCACTTCGCCGCACTCGATGCGCGCATGGTCGCGGCCGCGCGCAACCTGCGCATCCTCAGCCTGATGAGCTGGCCGGCGCGCTTCCAGCAGCCCTTCCTCGAAAGCTGGCATGCCGGCAGCCCCATGCTTCCGCAGGTCGAATATCCGAAGCATGATTTTTCCGAGGTGCGCCGCGAGCTGGATGCGGTGGCCGGGGAAGCCGACCCGACGCATCCCCTTGGCTTGTATCTGTGCGAGTCCGCGCGAAGCTGGTCGGTGGCCGCGCGCATGCTGGAGGCCTTGGGCACGCCCGCGGTCGCCCCTCTCTCGATCGAGCTGTACGGCCAGCCGGACGACCCGTTGCCGGGCGACGGGCCGACCACGCGCGAGGCCGCGCGGCATTTCATCGGTATCGCCGGCGAACTCGATCACGAGTTGCTGTCGCCGGCCGAAACCGTGCCGATCTCCGCCACCGCGCTGCAGCTGCAGTTGCAGCAGGCGCTGGACGATTTCTTCGATGAACGCGTGATCACGGTCGAACTGGACCCTGACCTGATCGCCAAGGCGGCGGCCGGGGCCACCCGTATCCGCCTGCGGTCGAGCGCGGTATTCACCGACTACGACCACGACCAGCTGTTGCAGCACGAGGCCTTCGTGCATTCGCTGACGGCGCTCAACGGCCGCCTGCAGCCCTCGCTGAAGAGCCTGGAGCTGCCCTCGCCGCGCACCACCGCGACCCAGGAGGGCCTGGCGACCTTCGCCGAGCAGATCACCGGCAGCACCGACATCGAGCGCATGAAACGGGTCAGCCTGCGCATCGAGGCGGTGGCGATGGCATTGGCGGGTGCGGATTTCATCGAGGTGTTCCGCTATTTCCTCGAGACCGGGGGGCAAAGCGAACCCGAGAGCTTCGCTTCCGCGCAGCGCGTGTTCCGTGGCGTGCCGACCACGGGTGGCGCGGCCTTCACCAAGGACACGGTGTACCTGCGCGGGCTGGTCGGGGTGCACACCTTCTTCCGCTGGTCGTTGCGGCAGGATCGCCTGCGGCTGGGGCGTTTCCTGTTCGCCGGCAAGATGACCGTCGAGGACGTCCAGCGCTTCGAGCCACTGTTCGATGCCGGGGTGCTCGTCGCGCCACGCTGGTTGCCGCGCTGGGCGGCCCGGGCCAACGGGCTGGCCGGGATGCTGGCGTTCTCGCTGTTCGCCAACCGCATCCGCCTTGACCAGATCTCCGACCGGTTGGCCTTGCACGACGTCTGAAATCGGCAGGGGGGGGCGAGGCGGAGCGGCGGTACAATCCCAAGACCCGAATGCATGGAATCGGCGCGATGTCGCAGCAGGAAGACCTGAAGAAAGCCGCCCTCGAGTACCACCGCCAGCACCCGCCGGGCAAGATCAAGATCAGCGCGACCAAGCCGATGGTGACCCAGCGCGACCTGTCGCTGGCCTATTCGCCGGGCGTGGCCTACGCCTGCGAGGCGATCGTCGAGGATCCCAACGCCGCCAGCGAGATGACCGCGCGCGGCAACCTGGTCGCGGTGATCACCAACGGCACCGCGGTGCTGGGCCTGGGCGACATCGGTCCGCTCGCCGGCAAGCCGGTGATGGAAGGCAAGGGCGTGCTGTTCAAGAAGTTCGCCGGCATCGACGTGTTCGACATCGAGATCGACGAGCGCGACCCGGACAAGCTGGTCGAGATCATCGCCTCGCTGGAGCCGACCTTCGGCGGCATTAACCTCGAGGACATCAAAGCGCCCGAGTGCTTCATCGTCGAGCGCAGGCTGCGCGAGCGGATGAACATCCCGGTGTTCCACGACGACCAGCACGGCACCGCGATCATCGTCGGTGCCGCGGTGCTGAACGCGCTGGAAGTCGCCGGCAAGGACATCGGCCAGGTGAAGCTGGCGACCACCGGCGCCGGCGCGGCCGGCATCGCCTGTCTCGACATGCTGGTGGCGCTGGGCATGAAGCCAGACAACATCGTCGCCTACGATCGCAGCGGCGTGATCCATGCCGGGCGCGATGACCTCGACCCGGACAAGCGCCGATACGCGCGACCGACCGACAAGCGCACGCTGGAAGACATCCTCGATGGCGCCGACCTGTTCCTCGGCCTGTCCGCGGGCGGCATCCTCAAGCCCGGGATGGTCGCGACGATGGCCGAGCGACCGATCATCCTCGCGCTGGCCAACCCGTACCCGGAGATCCTGCCGGAGGATGCGAAGGCCGTGCGCCCGGACGCGATCATCGCCACCGGCCGCAGCGACTATCCGAACCAGGTCAACAACGCGCTGTGCTTCCCCTACATTTTCCGCGGCGCGCTGGATGCCGGCGCCAGCGAGATCAACGAGGCGATGAAGCTCGCTTGCGTCCGCGCGATCGCCGCGCTGGCGCGGATGGAAGCCAGCGACCTCGGCAACGCCTATGCCGGTGAAGTACCCAAGTTCGGCCCCGAATACCTGATCCCGCGTCCGTTCGACCCGCGCCTGATCCAGGTGATCGCACCGGCCGTGGCACAGGCCGCGATGGATTCGGGCGTGGCCGCGCGCCCGATCACCGACATGCCGGCCTACGAGGAAAAGCTCGGCCAGTTCGTGCACAAGACCGGCTTGATGATGAAGCCGGTGTACGAGCGAGCGCGCTCCGAGATCAAGCGCATCGTCTATGCCGAGGGCGAGGAATACACCGTGCTGCGCGCGGTGCAGACGGTGATCGACGAGAAGCTGGCGTACCCGGTGCTGATCGGTCGCCCGGAAGTGATCGAGCGCCGCATCGCCAAGCTGGGCCTGCGGATGCGTCCGGGCATCGATTTCGAGCTGACCAACATCAACGACGACCCGCGTTTCAACGAATACTGGCAGACCTACCACGCGCGCAACGCGCGCAAGGGCATCACCGAGGACGCGGCCAAGAACCTGATCCGCTCGCGCCCGACGCTGGTCGCCGCGTTGATGGTGGAGCGCGGCGAAGCCGATGCATTGATCTGCGGCATCGTCGGCCGTTACCACAAGAAACTGGGCTACCTGCTCAGCGTGTTCGACTTCGAGCCGGGCGTGACCGGCACTGCGGCGATGACCGGCGTCATCAACGACCACGGCGCGTGGTTCTTCGTCGATACGCACGTGCAAGTGGACCCGTCCGCCGAGCAGATCGCGCAGTCGGCGATGCAGGCCAGCTGGCGGCTCAAGCTGTTTGGCATCGAACCCAAGGTCGCGCTGCTGTCGCACTCCAATTTCGGCAGCCATCAGGATGCCTCGGCGGCGAAGATGCGCCGCGCGCGCGAGCTGATCGCCGAAAAGGTGCCGAAGCTGGAGATGGACGGCGAGATGATGGCCGACACCGCCTGGGACGAGGCGCTGCGACAGCGCATCTTCCCGAGCACCTCGCTCAGTGGCCGCGCCAACCTGTTGGTGATGCCGAACCTGGATGCCGCCAACATCGGCTACAACCTGATCCGCGTGGCGACCGGCGGCGTGGCGATCGGTCCGATCCTGATGGGCCTGGACAAGCCGGCGCACGTGCTGACCCCGGCCGCGACGCCGCGCCGCGTGGTCAACATGACCGCGATCGCGGCGGTGGATGCGCAACTGCGGGCAGCCCGTCGGGGACGCTGAGGTGACGGCCGCCGCCGGGACATACGGCGCGGTCGAAGCTCCCGCTGGCGGCTGGCCGGCGACATTTCTCGTCATCGCCTACCGGATGCTGGACACGCTGCCGCAGGCGGTGGCCGGCGCGCTGGCGCAGACCGTGCCCTGCGAGATCATCGTTTCCGATGACAGCTCGGGCGACGGGGCTCTCGAAGCGGTGCACCCGATGCTGCAAGGCTATGCCGGTCCGCATCGCGTGATCCTGCGCAGCACCGCACGCAACCTCGGCCTGTGCCCGCACATGCAGGAGCTTGCCGCGTTGGCGAGTGCGCCCATTCTGTTCAATTCGGCGGGTGATGATGTCTCGAAGCCACATCGAGTGGCGGATGCACTGGCGGAATTCGCCGCGCACCCGGAAGCGCAGATCGTCGGTTCCAGCGTGGATGACATCGATGTTGATGGGAACCTGATCAAGCCCGTGACGCGCGGGTTGCCGCGGCGCGTCGATCAAGATTGGCTGCTCGCGCAAGGCAAGATGGCGACGATCCTGGGTGCATCGATGGCACTGCGCCGTGAGCTGTTCACCATGTTTCCGCCATTGCTCGGCCGGGTGGAGGACAACATGCTGATGTTGCGGGGCGCGCTACTCGGCGAATGTCGATGCCTGCCACAGTCGCTGGTGGACTACCGGCGTCACGACAACAACCTCGGTGACTGGGTGTTCGACCGCAGCGAGAGCGGTTATGAGGGCTGGAAGCGGCGGCAATCCCGCGTCGCGGAGATGTATCTGCAGATCGCCGACGACCAGCTGCGCTGCGTCGAGGCGCGCCCCGACATCGCAACCGAGCGCCGCGAGAAAGGCCTTCGGCTGCAAGCCTTGTATCGATTGGAAGCCGAACAGCGCATCGCCATGATCGACCGCCCACGCAGCGAATGGCTTGGCCCGATCTGGCGCGGGCTCAACATGTCCGGCCTGCGCCGCAAGAGCGCGGAGCGCGCGCTGAAACTGCTGCTTCCGCGCCGCCTTTATGGCCGCTGAGCATCATCACCTGAAGATCGGTGCCGGCGATTCGCCTTCGAGCTGGGCGCGGCCGAACTTGCGACGGCAGCGGAAGTAGAATTTCAGCGCGTTCCACGTCCTGCAGCCGGCCCATGGCGGTACCGATGCGCGGTCCCGCCAGATGGTGCGCCAGATCGCGGGATGCCCGCCGGCCAGCGTGGCCTCGAATATCCGTGCCCAGTCGGCGGCGCGCGCACTGCCTCTCCAAGGCATCGCGGCATACTGCCGGGCGACATAGGCGCGTTCGGCGATCCACTTGCGGTTCCTGGCTGTCGCCAACCGTTCGCGCCGCCTCGCCTCGCGGCTGAGATCGACCGCTCGATCGTCCTGCTTGCCGAGTGCCGAACAGGCCTCGATATGGCGCCGGAAGTCGACCAAGGGCTTATCGACATAGGCCACGCCGCGCCCGGTGGCGGCACGAATCGCCAGCCACCAGTCGTGGAACAGCTGTGGGGGAAACGGCAGCGTGTCCGCCAGCAAGGTCCGTCGCAACAGACTGGCATGCCCGGACACCGTGTTCTGGAAGATATAGCGCAGCGGATCGCCACCACGATGCATCTGCAGATCGTCCGAAACCTTGCGTCCGGTGGGCAGGCCGTCGCAATCGATGTAAGCCGAGTCGCAATAGGCCAGATCGGCGTCGCCGATCGCATCGAGCAAGGTGCGCAGCTTGCGTGGATGCCAGATGTCGTCCTGGTCAGCGGGCGCGATGAAGTCGCCCTTGCACATGCCCATGCATTTCTCGAAGCTGCGCAGGTGGCCCAGGTTCGCCGGGTTGGCGTGCAGCCGGATGCGGTCGTCGCGCTCTGCGTACTCGCGCAGCAAGGCCAGCGTGCCGTCGGAGGAGGCATCGTCGAGGACGACCACTTCCAGCAGCACGTCTTCCTGGGCCAGGATCGAGTCCAGCTGCCGTCGTAGCCAGCGCTCGCCGTTCCAGGAGCACAGTGCCACGCTGACCAATGGGATTTCGGGACGCATGAGGGCATCCTAGCGTCTGCCACGCGCGGCAAGACTGTATTCCCCATGACGTTTCGACGAACGGATTCGTTGGACAGTCGAGCGGCCTGTATTTAATTTACCCGTATCAAAAATATCCGCATACGCTTGCGTCTGTGGCCGCTTGCTAGACTCGTTGGCAACCGAACGAACCGATGGCGGAAATCCATGAGCTGGTTGAACGAGTTGCTCCAGAACGACCCCGACCCGACCGAGACCCGCGAATGGATCGAGTCGATCAAGGCCGTGGTCGATGCCCGTGGCCCGGAGCGGGCGCACCAGCTGCTGGAAGGCATGGTCGAGCTGACGCGCCGCGCCGGCGCCCACCTGCCGTTCGCGCCGACCACCGATTACATCAACACCATCCCCGCGCGGCTTGAGCCCCGGTTCCCGGGCGATGCGCAGATGGAATGGCGCATCCGTTCGATGATCCGCTGGAACGCGATGGCGATGGTGGTGCGCGCCAACCGCAAGCCCGGCGACCTNGGCGGCCACATCGCCAGCTTCGCCAGCTCGGCNACGCTGTACGACGTCGGCTTCAACCACTTCTGGCGCGCGCCGTCCGCGGACCATCCGGGCGACCTGCTCTACATCCAGGGCCACAGCTCGCCGGGCATCTATGCGCGCGCTTTCCTGGAGGGCCGCATCAGCGAATCGCAACTCGACCATTTCCGCATGGAGGTCGACGGCCAGGGCATCAGCTCCTATCCGCACCCATGGCTGATGCCGGATTTCTGGCAGACCCCGACCGTGTCGATGGGCCTTGGCCCGATCGCCGCGATCTACCAGGCGCGCAGCTGGAAGTACCTGGAGGCGCGCGGGCTGATGCCGAAGACCGATCGCAAGGTGTGGTGTTTCCTGGGGGATGGCGAAACCGACGAGCCGGAAAGCCTCGGCGCGATTTCGGTCGCGGGACGCGAAGGCCTCGACAACCTCGTCTTCGTCATCAACTGCAACCTGCAGCGTCTGGACGGCCCGGTGCGCGGCAACGGCAAGATCATCCAGGAGCTGGAAGGCCAGTTCCGCGGCGCCGGCTGGAACGTCGCCAAGCTGGTCTGGGGCAGCTACTGGGATCCGCTGCTGGCGCAGGACCGCGACGGCATGCTGAAGAAGCTGATGATGGAAACCGTCGACGGCGAATACCAGAACTGCAAGGCCTTCGGTGGCGCCTACACGCGCGAACACTTCTTCGGCAAGTATTCGGAAACCGCGGCGCTGGTCGCCAACATGAGCGATGAGGACATCTGGCGCCTCAACCGCGGCGGCCACGATCCGCACAAGGTCCACGCCGCCTACGACATGGCGATGAAGACGCAGGGCATGCCGACCGTCATCCTGGCCAAGACGGTCAAGGGCTACGGCATGGGCTCGGCCGGCGAAGCGCTCAACCCGACCCACCAGACCAAGAAGCTCGACGATGATTCGGTGCGCACCTTCCGCGACCGTTTCAAGCTGGACATCCCTGACGAAGCGTTCAAGGACGGTGCCGTGCCGTTCCTGCACCCGGGCAAGGATTCGCCGGAAGTGCAGTACATGCTGGAGCGCCGCAAGGCGCTGGGCGGATTCCTGCCGCAACGCCGCCGCAAGGCCAGCACTTCGCTGGAGGTACCCAAGCGCGAGGCGTTCGAGCGCCTGACCAAGGCCACCGGCGAGCGCGAGATCAGCACCACGATGGCCTTCGTGCAGGCACTGGCGGTGGTGTTGCGCGACAAGCAGGTCGGCCCGCGCTGCGTGCCGATCGTCGCCGACGAAGCGCGCACCTTCGGCATGGAAGGCCTGTTCCGCCAGCTCGGCATCTATGCGCCGCGTGGGCAGAAGTACAAGCCGGTCGATGCCGACCAGCTGATGTTCTACCGCGAGGACGCCGCCGGGCAGGTGCTGGAGGAAGGCATCACCGAAGCCGGCGCGTTCGCCTCGTGGATGGCGGCCGCGACCAGCTACAGCACCAATGATCTGCAGATGCTGCCGTTCTACATCTATTACTCGATGTTCGGTTTCCAGCGCGTCGGCGACGCCGCTTGGCAGGCCGCCGACATGCGCGCGCGCGGTTTCCTGCTTGGCGGTACCGCCGGCCGCACCACGCTGAACGGTGAAGGCCTGCAGCACGAGGACGGCCAGAGCCACATCCAGTCCAGTTTCATCCCCAACTGCCGCAGCTACGACCCGACCTTCCACTACGAAGTGGTCACGCTCCTGCAGCACGGCATGCAGCGCATGCTGGCCGAACAGCAGGACGAGTACTGGTACCTCACCCTGATGAACGAGAACTACACCCATCCCGACATGCCCGAGGGCAGCGCAGACGGGATCATCAAGGGGATGTACCTGCTGCAGGACGCGGGCAAGGCCAGGAAGGGCGAGCTGCGCGTGCAGTTGATGGGCAGCGGCACCATCCTGCGCGAGGCCATCGCCGCCGCCGAGCTGCTCGATGCCGAATTCGGCATCAAGTGCGACATCTGGAGCTGCCCCAGCTTCACCGAGCTGGCCCGCGACGGCGAGGACGCCATCCGCTTCAATCGCCTCAACCCGCAGGCCAAGCAGAAGCGCGTGCCGTACGTGACAGGCTTGCTCGATGGCCGCGCCGGCCCGGCCATCGCCGCGACCGATTACGTGCGCACCTTCGCCAACCAGATCCGCGAGTTCGTGCCGATGCGCTACGTGGTGCTGGGCACCGACGGCTTCGGCCGCAGCGACACCCGCGCCAATCTGCGCCGCCACTTCGAGGTCGACCGCTTCCACATTGCCCAGGCCGCCGTGCATGCGTTGGCCGAGGAAGGCAAGTTGACCGACAAGGACGTGGCGCGGGCGATCAAGGCGTGGGGGATTGTCGGGGACAAGCCGAATCCGCTAGGGGTTTGAAAGATCACATGCGTCGATTCATGATCGCGCTGTGCGTGCTGCTGGCTTTGCCGGCGTGGGCGCAGCAGACGCATCGCGATGATCGCCGCATCGCCATCACCATTGATGACCTGCCGTGGCAATCGATGGGTGCCACTTTGTCCGATGATTGGCGCCCTTGGCACGACAAGCTGATCTCGCAACTCAAGCAAGCGGATGCGCCAGTTATCGGTTTCGTCAATGAGGAAAAACTGGAGGTCGGCGGTCGTCCCGATCTCGCGCGATTGGCGATGCTGGATGACTGGTTGTCAGCCGGATTTGACCTCGGCAACCACACCTATGCACACAAGAGCCTGCATGACATCGGAGTGATCGCGTTTCAGCAATCCATCCTCGAAGGTGAGCGCCAATTGCGGCCGCTGATGGCGGCTCGTGGCAAGACGCCGAAATGGTTCCGTCATCCTTACCTGAGAAATGGCAGGACGGTCGCGGACAAGCAAGCGATGGATGCTTTTCTGGCTGGGCACGGATATCGGGTTGCGCCGGTCACCGTCGATAACGGTGAATGGGTTTGGGCGTTTGCCTATCGACGCATCCTCGACGGCAGCACCAAGGTGAGTGATCGAGACGCGGCGTTGGAGCGGCTGCGCTTGGGCTATGTGCCTTACATGCTGAACAAGCTGGATTATTACGAGGCGCAATCCACAGCGTTGCTGGGTTACAAGTTGCCGCAGGTGTGGCTGATGCATGCAAATGAACTTAATGCCGATACATTCGCGGAGTTGATAGCCGCTGCACGGCGCCGGGGCTACACCATGATTACGTTGGATGAAGCCATGCGTGATCCGGCTTACCAGCGTCCCGACGGCTATGCGGGCAAGTGGGGACCAAGCTGGTTGCATCGTTGGGCGATAGCCGAGAAGAAGCCAAAGGATTTCTACGCAGGCGAGCCGGTGGTGCCGCAATGGGTGCTTGAGATGGCGCAGGTGGAGTCGGAGTAGGCCTCACCATCCGGTAGCGCCCATCTCCTCCACCCGACTGAACGCCGAATGCTCCCCAGCCTCCGGCTTGTCGTTGCCGGTGCTGAAATACACCACCCCCGTCCCCGCCTTGCGATCCACCCACAGCCCTGCCAGCAAGCCATAGGCATTGCCGCTGTGGCCGACGCGCTGCACGCCGTCGCCGAAGGGATCGTCGCCGCAATCGGGCAGGCCAGTGGCCAGGGTATGCACGGCCAGGCCATAGCGGCAGGTGAATCCGCCTCGGGTGCGGACCGGGTCGTCTTCCTCCAGCGTCAGGCCGTTGCCGTTCGCGTAACTCCATTCGGGGCCGATCATCGCGTGCACCGATTCCGGCGTGAGCAGGCGCGCGCCATCAACCTCGCCATCGCCCAACAGCAACCGGCCGATCTTCGACAGGTCCGCGGCGGAGATGCGCAGGCCGCCCTGCGGGCCGAACACGTTGGTCGCCTTGCCGGCGCGCCAGGTGGACAGGTCGCAGCTGCCGTCGCTGGCCTTGGTGACGCCGCATTCGGGCTTGCGGCCCTGGTTGTCGTCCTGGATAGGCTTGCCGTCGCGATACAGCGCCACCGCGCGCGCGGCGGTGGTGCCGTCGCAGCTGGTCCAGCCGTAGCAGGCGTGCAGGCCCAACGGCTTCAGCACCAGCCGCTGCATCAGCAGGTCGAAGCGCTCGCCGGTGGCGCGTTCCATCGCTGCGCCGATCAGCGGGAAGCCGGCGTTGGCGTAGCGCCAGTAGGTGCCGGGCGCGTGTTCGGCGTCCCAGGCCTTCGGGTCGTCCAGCAGCTTGCGGAACTCGCCGTCCAGCGGGACCTGCCAGTAGCCGGCACCGTCGGTCAGGCTGGAGGTGTGCGAGAGCAGCAGGCGCAGGGTGATCTTGTCGTCGGGGAAATTGGGATTGCGCAGGGGCCAGCCCAGCGTCTTCGACAGATCCGCATCGAGGTCGAGCTTGCCTTCCTCGACCAGACGCATCACTCCGATCGCCAGCACCAGCTTGCTGATCGAGGCGATGCGGACCGGGTCGTCGATGGTGATCGCGCGCTTGGTCGCGGGATCGGCGTAACCGGCGGTTTGCGTGGCGGTGATGCCATCGCGGTCGAAGGCCACGCGCACGCGGGCGACCGGTTCGTCGGCCTGCGCGATGCCGAAGCAGGGCAGCAGGGCGAGCAGGACCGCGCATCGGCGGATCGCCCCGGCCATGCCGCGGAATCGTTGCGACGGGGCGCGGCCCGAACCTGCGATGCTCACTGGTTGGTGGCCGTCTGGAATTCGCGGCGGGTCCAGTCGTCGATCATCCGCTTCTCGTAGCGCAGGGGATCGGTGTCGAGCAGGCCGCTGCCTTGCAGGAAGCCAAGGTCGGTGAGCTTGCGTTCGCCTTCGCTCAGCACCTTGCCCTGCGCATCGCTCAAAGTGAAGCGCAGGCGCATGCGCGGCGGATAGATGTCGCGCACGATCCGTACATCCTGATGCAGGCTGCGCCAGGGTTCGAAGTCGCCTGCAAGGTCGATGTCCAGCACGGCGATGTCGAGTTTCTGCCCTTCGGCGATGCGGTTGGCGGCGCTGGAACGCAGGTGCTCCGCTAGCGCCGGAATCCACGTGTAATCATCGATCGGGGCACCGGCAGGGCGCTGCCGCAACTCGGTGAAAGCGGCCGGGTTCTCCCAGCGGACGGCAACCGGCCCGTTGCCGGGCAGCGCGCCGGGTCCTGGCAGGTCGCGTGGGACGGTGGCGCAGGCGGACAGCAGGCAGGCTGCGGCGATGAGCATGGCGATACGGCGCATGGCATGGCCTCCTTGGGGGATCGCTCGATTATCACGCAATGACCGCATGCATGCAGTGTGCTTGAAGTGCGCGTGGTCGGCCCCATTTCGGAAGTTCCAACGGAGGCACCATGGATCCCAGCCAGAATCCCCACGTATTCCACGCCACCACGATCGTTTCGGTACGTCGCGGCGATCAGGTCGTGATCGCCGGCGATGGCCAGGTCACGCTCGGCCACACGGTGATGAAGTCGAACGCGCGCAAGGTGCGCCGGCTCGGCGAAAACGGCCAGGTGCTGGCGGGTTTCGCCGGTGCGGCCGCCGATGCGTTCACCTTGTTCGAATTGTTCGAGGCCAAGCTGCAAAAGCATGGCCAGCTCACTCGTGCCGCCGTCGAGATGGCGAAGGATTGGCGCACCGAACGCCGCTTCGGCAAGCTTGAAGCGCTGCTCGCGGTCGCCGACAAGGACACCTCGCTGATCATCAGCGGCACCGGCGACGTGATCGAGCCCGAGGACGGCCTGATCGCCATCGGTTCCGGCGGCATGTACGCGCTGTCCGCGGCGCGCGGCCTGCTCAAGCACACGGAACTGTCGGCGCGCGACGTCGCCGTGGAGTCGCTGAACATCGCCGGCGACGTGTGCATCTACACCAACCGCAACATCGTGGTTGAAGAACTCTGAAGTCGCGCCTGCGACTCTTTCGAGACGACAAGACATCATGCAAAAGATCGACAACAGCTCCGCCTCGATGACGCCGCGCGAGATCGTCGCGGAACTCGACCGCCACATCGTCGGCCAGAACGATGCCAAGCGCGCCGTGGCCATCGCCCTGCGCAACCGCTGGCGCCGCATGCAGCTCGACGACGAGCTGCGCCGCGAGGTGATGCCCAAGAACATCCTGATGATCGGCCCGACCGGCGTCGGCAAGACCGAGATCGCGCGTCGCCTGGCGACGCTCGCCGACGCGCCGTTCGTGAAGGTCGAGGCCACGCGCTTCACCGAGGTCGGCTATGTGGGTAAGGACGTGGAGCAGATCATCCGCGACCTGGCCGATACCGCGGTCAAGCTGTATCGCGAGCAGGCCAAGCAGCGCGTGCGCACGCAGGCCGAGGAGCGCGCGGAGGATCGCATCCTCGATGCGCTCCTGCCGCAGCGCCAGGCGACCAGCTTCGGTTTCAACGTCGATGAAGCGGCGAAGAACGAGCCATCAGCGGTCGAGAACGACACGCGACGCAAGTTCCGCCAGCAGTTGCGCGCAGGCGCGCTGGACGAGCGCGAGATCGAGATCGAGACCTCGGTGAACGTCGGCGTCGACATCATGGCGCCGCCGGGCATGGAGGAGATGGGCCAGCAGCTTCGCTCGATGTTCTCGCAGTTGTCAGGCGGCAAGACGCAGAGCAAGAAGCTGACGGTGAAAGCCGCGCGCACGCTCCTGATCGAGGAAGAAGCCGGCAAGCTGGTCAACGAGGACGAGGTGCGCGAGGCGGCGATCGAGGCCTGCGAGCAGCACGGCATCGTCTTCATCGACGAGATCGACAAGGTCGCCAAGCGCAGCGAGGGCATGGGCGCGGATGTCAGCCGCGAAGGCGTGCAGCGCGACCTGCTGCCGCTGGTGGAAGGCTCGACCGTCAGCACCAAGTACGGGCCGGTGAAGACCGACCACATCCTGTTCATCGCCTCGGGCGCGTTCCATCTGGCCAAGCCGTCCGACCTGATCCCCGAGATGCAGGGCCGCTTCCCGATCCGTGTGGAGTTGAGCGCACTCAGCAAGCAGGATTTCGTCCGCATCCTCACCGAGCCCAAGGCCGCGTTGACCAAGCAGTACGTCGGCCTGATGGCGACCGAGGGCCTGGGCCTGCGCTTCGCCGACGACGCCATCGACCGGATGGCCGAAATCTCCGCCATCGTCAACGAGCGGCAGGAGAACATCGGCGCGCGCCGCCTGCACACGGTGCTGGAGCGCCTGCTCGATACCTTGAGCTTCGACGCGCCCGACAAGGGCGGCGAGGTGGTGATCGATGCGGCCTACGTCGATGCCCACCTCGGCCAACTGGTGCAGGACCCGGACCTGAGCCGCTACATCCTCTGACGCCTACTTGATGCCGACCGCGGCGAGGTCGCGCAAAAGCAAGTCCGCCGCGTGCCGGTAGCCCTCGTAGGTCATGTGGGTGCCGTCGGGGTTGCCCCAGCCCTGCGCCTGCCAGCGCGGCATGCTGCAGGGGCCGCCCATGGCCTGCTGCCAGTCCCAGAACAGGGCGTGCGCCTCGCGCGCAGTCTCGCGCTGGATGTCGATCACGGTGGACAAGCGGATCGGCGCGGGGGGCGTGCAGCGCATGTCCAGCGTGCCGGCTTGCCCGATCAGATCGGGTGGCCCGATCATCAACAGCACGGCCTTCGGTGCGGCATTGCGTAACTGCGCCACCGTCTCGCGCAGGCTGGCGCGATAAAGCTCGGGATCGGCGGCCCAGTCGACCGCTTCGTTGGTGCCGAAAGCCAGGATCACCAGGTCGGGATTGCGCTGGCGCAGCATCGTCGGCCAATCCTGCCCCCAGCGCTGGAGCAGTTCCGCCTTGGCGCCGTTGTTGCCGATCGCATCGACCTGGGCGCCGCCGCCCCGGGGCGGGTTCGGGCGTTCGAACAGCATGCCGCCCACCTCGACGCCTTCCGGTTGCGGCGCCACCAGCGTGAAGGGCAGGGTGGCGGTGAAGCCGACCGGGCGCCAGCGCCCGTCGGGCGGGACCGGCGGCAGCAGTGTCTGCTTGCCCAGCCCATCGCGCCAGGCCAGCGGCGTGGCGCCGGGGCGGCCGCGCAGCCACAGGGTGACGCGCCAGTTTCCCGAAGCGTCCTCGGGTCGTACCGGGGAAACCAGCGTGGCGGCGCCCGAAATGCCCGGTCGGGCGAGGAAGCCGCCGAGCGGGAAGCCGGGGTCCGGCATGGTGCGGCTGTCGATCAGCGTCCAGCCGGCGGACTGCATGGCGACGCGCGCGGTCAGGAGGCCGGGGACGGCCATCGGCGGTGCCCGGCCGATCCCGCCATCGCCATGTGCGGCCTGCAGCGCGGTACGCAGGCGGTCGGTGAAGAAGTCGGCGGCGGTGTGCGAATCGCCCAGCTGCACCACCACCAGCCGGTTCTGCCGCCCGGACGCCAACCGCGAAGCGAGTGCGCGAAGTCGCGGTTCACCCGGATTCGACAGGGCGGATGCGGGCATCGGGGATGTCGCGTCGGCCTGCGCCTTGAGTGGATCAGGGACGCATAACACCAAGGCGGCGAACAGCAGCGGGCGGATCCAGCGCATCGATGAATGCCTCCTGTGGCTTGGCCGGCAAGGCTCGTCATTGGAACAAAAAACCCGGTCTGGCGGGACCGGGGCGCGCATGCAAGAACGAAGTCTCAACACGCGGATGCCATAATCCCGGCATGGAACCTGAACATCGCCACACCACCCATTTCGGTTACCGCGAAGTCCCGGCCGGCGAGAAGCAAAAGCTGGTCGGGGAAGTCTTTACCTCCGTCGCCGGCAACTACGACCTGATGAACGACCTGATGTCGCTGGGCATCCATCGGGTCTGGAAGCGCTATTTCGTGGCGACTGCACAGGTGAAGCCCGGCGACCGCGTGCTGGACCTGGCCGGCGGCACCGGCGACATCGCTGCGCTGCTGAAGGATCGCGTCGGCGACAAGGGCGAACTGGTCCTCGGCGACATCAACGCGTCGATGCTGAAGGTCGGCCGCGACCGCATGACCGACCGCGGCAACGTGCGCGGCTTCGAATACGTTCAGTGCAACGCCGAGGCGTTGCCCTTCCCCGACGCCAGTTTCGACCTGGTGACCATCGCCTTCGGTCTTCGCAACGTCACCGACAAGAATGCCGCGCTGCGTGAGATGCACCGCGTGCTCAAGGTGGGCGGGCAGGCGCGCGTGCTCGAGTTCTCCGAAGTCACCGCCGACTGGTTCAAGCCGATCTACGATTTCCATTCGTTCAAGGTGCTGCCGCGGTTGGGCCAGCTCTTCGCGGGCGACGCCGACAGCTACCGGTACCTGGCCGAGTCGATCCGCAAGCATCCGCCGCAGGCCGAACTCAAGACGATGATGGAAGCCGCCGGCTTCGCGCGCGCGGGCTACCGCAACCTCAGTGCCGGCATCGTCGCCATCCATTCCGGGTACAAGGCCTGATCGATCCCGCTGCGTGCAGCGCTGGGCAAGGTGTTCCACGACTCGTCCACGGCCCGATTGTTCGCGTTCGCGTTCACCGAATTGCGCTCGATGGCGCTGCGCGACTCGCTGACCCGCGTCTACAATCGCCGCGGCTGCCAGCAGATCCTGGTCAAGTCGGTGGAGGAAGCATCGGCGCGCAAAGAGTCGTTCCACCTGGCGGTGGTGGATCTGGACAACCTCAAACCGATCAACGACCAGTACGGCCACGCTGCCGGCGACAAGGCGCTGGTCGACCTGGCCGATTTGGTGCTCGGCATCCTCCTGCCGGACGAATGGCTCGGGCGCTGGGGCGGCGACGAATTCATGATCGGCTTCCGCAGCGAAGCCGGCGAGCTCCTTGCGCGCACCTCCGAATGGCTCGGCGGGCTGGCGGCGGCCGAGCCGCCGCTGCAGGCCAGCGTCGGCCTGGCCAGCCTGCGCCCCGGGCTCAGTGCGCAGGGACTGTACCGGGAGGCCGATGCGGCGATGTATCGCGCCAAGCAGGCCGGCGGCCATCGCATCGAAGTCGCGATGCCCTGACCGGCCGCGTCAGAAGGCGGGTTGCCAGCCGTAGCTGATCTTCAGGAACACGCTGCGCGCGTTGCCGAACAAGATCGGGTTGTTGTCATTCATGAAGGCGCCATAGGAGCCGCCCGCATAGATCGCGGTGCGCGGGTTCACCTTGTAGGAATAGACCATCTGCGCGGCCCAATCGCGCGAGGTGCGATTGACCCGGATCGCGTAGAGCGCAGTGTCGCGGAGCACTTCGCTGCCTTGCAGGGTCAGGCGCAGGCGCTGGCGCGGGTCGAACTGCCAGCTGCCGCCGCCGTTGAACACGGTGGCCTCGAACGCGGTGCCGCCGTCGCGGCGCAGGCGCTGGCGGGAAATCTCGCCGTTCAGGCTGATTCCCCGGCCTATGTTGGCGTTGGCCCACAGCTCCAGCATGGTGCGGCGGCCGGTCTTCTCCGCCGCCAGATCGAGCATCGTCCCGGATTGCAGGTAGACGCCAAGCTGCAGGTAGGCGTTGGGGCGGAAATTGGCGTTGATGTCAGCGTAGCGCTCGTCGAACATCCGTCCGCGCCAGAAACGAACGCGCGTCATGCCGTGCAACCGCAGGCTGCTCTGCTTCGGGCCTTGCACGCTGACTTGCCCTTCCAGCTCGCGCTCCAGCAGTTGGCCGTCGAAGCGATGGGTGATGTCGAAATCCGCGTAGGCATCGACGCGGTTGAAGGCCTTGTCGTCGCGGAACCAGCTATGGCCGCCGCCGACCAGCGACTTCTCGTAGCCGACCTGGCCCATGAAGCCGAGGTCCGCGCGGAAGCCCGGGTCGATGTCCATGTGCCAGGCGTTGAAGTTCCAGTTGCGGTTGCCGAAGGCGTACTCCGCCCGCCATGCGTTGCCCGAGGGCGTGCTGTCGTTGCCCAGCTCGCGGGCGTAGGCGGCGGCGATCGCGGCCGGATATTCGGACTGGCTGTGCAGGAATTGCGCCGTGGCGGTGTGCGCGCCCTTCTTCCAGCGCGCGTCGATGCCGGCCACGCCGTTGTCGTAGCCGTCGCCCTGGCGGAAGGTGCCGATCACGCCGATGCTGGCGTTCTGGTTGATGTCGTGGCGATAGCGGCCGACCGCGACATCCGCCTTCTGGTCGAGCTGCTCGAAGCGCGAGCCGAGCACGCCCGGCACCAGCAGCACGGTGGTGGCATCCTGCGCGACGATCGCGCCGTAGGCACCGCTGCCGGTGCGGCCGGTGACGCGCAGGCCGAAATCCGGATCGGCGATCTGCCGCGTGTACAGCACGTCGAACTGGCTGGTGAAGTAGTCCGCGCCTTCAAGGAAGAACGGCCGCTTTTCCTGGTAGAACAACGCGAAGCTGTTGTTGATGTCGAGCTGCAGCTGGTCGGTCTCGACCTGCGAAAAGTCCGGGTTCAGCGTCGCGTTGAGGGTCATCGCCGGCGACGGCGCCCAGCTCGCGTCGAGGCCCGGCTCGATCGAGGTGTCGCCATCGCGCCACGGCTGGCCGGCGGCGGCGCGGGCCTGGGTCTTGCCCATCGTCAGCGTCGGCACGATCTCCAGGTTGCGGCCCTGCTCGACGCCGGCCATGCCGTCGTACTTGCCCCATTCGCACTGGAAGCAGTTGGATTCGCGCGGGACCTTGTGGCTGGTCAGCTGGTGGCGCTTGTCGCGCGGCCAGTTGCGGAACAGCGAGATGCCCCAGCGCTGGTCGCCGCCGCCGGTGGGGAAGCGCAGGGTGGAGAAGGGGACGCGGATCTCGACGTCGTAGCCCTCGGCGGTGAGGCGGCCGGCGCTTTGCCACAGGCCGTCCCAGCTCGCGTCTTCCTGGTTGCTGGTGTTGGCCTCGTCGCGGATCAGATCGGCCTGCACGCCGAGCGGGTTGACGATCAGCTCGTAGCCGCGGCGGTTGTCGTTGAAGGTGTCGAGGAACACGCCCACCCAGTCGTCGTTGAACGCGGCGTCGCGGTCGCGCAGGTGGGCGCGGATCGCGGCCGGGTTCGGGTCCATGGCGTGGAAGGCGAAATAGATCGCGTCCTTGCCGTAGCCGATCCGCACCGTGGTTTTCACCGGTGCCGGGGTGTTGTCGCCGGGCTGGATGTCGTAGGCGATTTCCTGCACCAGCGCGTCCCGCCAGGCGGCATCGTCCAGCTTGCCGTCGATCGCGATGTCGCCCTGCAGCTGCGGAATGCGCCCGCCCGGGATGTAGCCGGATGACGCTCCGGTGCCGTTTTGCGCGGCAAGCGCCGGCATGGTGCAGGCGGAAGCCACCGCAAGGGCAAGGAGCGAAGGGGCGAGTCGCGCGGTCATGATGGAAAGCCACCAGGTCGAAGTGGCGAATAGATTCGATGCGAATGATTCGCGCGTCCCGTGCCATTAGTCTCCCGTGCCATTGGTGGGGGTGTCATGGGTGGGACGCAGGGGTTGCGGTTCACGCCGGCATCGCCGTGCCGGCTAAACTCGGGGCTTCCCCCTTAGCGAGATCGCCATCCATGCGCCATTCCGTGCTGATGCTTTCCGTTGCCGCCGTGCTGATGACCGGCTGTGCCAAACAGGAACCGGTTCCGGCCCAGTCGGCCGCGCAACCCGCGGCGTCAGCCCAGGCTGCGACCTCGACCGCCGCAGTGCTCGACGAGCACTCCTATGCCGAGCCCGGCAAGGTGCGCACCAAGGACCTCGCGCTCGAGCTCGGCATCGATTTCGCGAAGAAGCAACTGGCAGGCACCGCGACCTACACGCTGGACTGGATCGACAAGGCGGCGACACAGTTCGTCCTCGACACCCGCGACCTGACCATCGAGAAGGCCGAGGGCGAGGCCGCCGACGGACAGTGGCAGCCGCTCAAGTTCGCGCTGGCGCCGGAAGCGGACAAGGTGCTGGGCACCAAGCTCACCATCGAGACGCCCGACCGCCCGGCCAAGGTGCGGGTGACCTACCGCACTTCGCCGAACGCCTCCGGCCTGCAGTGGCTGGAGCCGTCGATGACCGAAGGCAAGAAGTCGCCCTTCATGTTCAGCCAGTCGCAGCAGATCCACGCGCGCAGCTGGGTGCCGCTGCAGGACACGCCGCAGATCCGCTTCACCTACACCGC